>WBZR01000227.1_pt1 | contig 96512 bp, 90 predicted proteins | sample 5204231 | NCBI WGS metagenome assembly WBZR01 (sample SAMN12412403, study PRJNA552823) | activated sludge metagenome | isolation source: activated sludge from anammox sidestream of wastewater treatment plant... | place: USA: Virginia | collected 2017-08
TTGTAACGCGTATCGAAGACCGACAGATCGATATTCTCATCCACCAAGCGGTTGATGGTGTGCTCGAGCGTCCCCGGGACCAGCTGATCCTGGAGCGAAATCGGGAGCATGACCATTTGATCTTCATTAGTTGGTTTGTATTTTGCCATGGGAGGGTTCCTCTGTTTGCATATAGAACCCGCTCCCCTGGATTTCGTTGTTAAATTTCCCCGCTTTTTCGACAGTTTCAACGGTTGGCGTTACTTGCGGGTGGGCGGGCGTGGATAAAACTTTGAGAGCAGGATTCTGTTCGGGCGTAGATAAAGCCCGAAAATGCCGCAGAATCCCACCCGTCAAGTGCACCCATGAAGATGAGGGGATCATTTTCTACAAGAGAAACCGTCGCGCCTTGGGACAGTATACTCCGAAGCGGCAAGCACGCAAGCCGAACAAAGCAGTGGCGAGTGCCTTGTGCAACTCCCGCGGTGCACCGTGGTTTCCGGTCAAATTGATTTACCTACTGGCGGCGAAGAGGGCGACCCCGATGAGAAAGCTAATTTCCTCAAGCGACCGGGCTTGCCCAAGAAAGGAGAAAAGGAGATGAAGAAAAGAGGTAGGCGGACGAGAGGGCTGGAGGAGGCGCATCCGTTTGCGGGGATGAGTCGGGTGAATGAACATGCGGCGGGGGTGGACATTGGGGCGGAAGAGATCGTGGTGTGTGTAGCGGGAGACGAGACGATCCAGATCGTGAAAGCCTTTGGCAACTACACGGTGGATTTGCAGAACATCGGCAAATGGCTGCAAGCCCATCGCGTAAAAACGGTGGCGATGGAAAGCACGGGGGTATATTGGATTCCGCTGTTTGAAGAATTGGAACGGCAGGGCTTTGAATGTCTGCTGATCAGTTCGCGCTCGTTGAGGAGAGTGGCGGGTCGGAAGAGCGACATCCAGGATGCGCAATGGATTCAAACCCTGCACAGTTACGGATTGCTGGAAAGTTCGTTTCGTCCACAGGGAGACTTGGTCGCGTTGCGGACGTTGCTGCGCCATCGCAGTCAACTGGTGGAACATCGCTCGCCGCATATCCAGCACATGCAGAAAGCCTTACTGCAAATGAACGTGCAGTTATCGCAAGCCTTGAGCGATGTGACCGGCGAGACAGGCTTGCGGATCATCCGCGCGATTGTGGCGGGCGAACGCGACCCGCAGAGGTTGGCGGCGCTGCGAGATCGCAACTGCAAGAAAAGTGTGGAAGAGATTGGTCGCGCGTTAACGGGCACGTGGCGAGAGGAATATCTCTTCATCGTCAAGCAATCGTTGGAGCTGTACGACTTTTATACCAAGCAGGTGGACGACTGCGATGCTGAAATCGATCGCCTGTACGCGTTGACCCGTCCCGAATGGGGAGGCGAGGCGGTGAAGCCCTTACCTCCAAAGAAGCGCAACTCCCACAGCAAGAATGCGCCGCAGAAACAGGCGGAGATCCGCCAGCATTTGAAGCGCATCAGCGGTGTGGACTTGAGTGTCGTGGACGGCTTTGGCGTGTCGTTAGCGCAGACGGTCATCATGGAAGTGGGGACGGATATGTCGAAGTTTCCGAGCGAGAAGCATTTTTGTTCATGGCTGGGGCTGGCGCCCAAGCACGAGATCTCAGGAGCCAAGGTCTTGAAGAACAAGACGCTGAAAACGAAGAACCGCGCGGGACAAGCCTTCCGCATGGCGGCGCAATCCGTCAAGCAGGCAGACTGTGTGTTTGGCTCGTTCTATCGGCGTTTGAAGTCGCGGCTGGACAAAGCGCAAGCCACGGTCGCTACTGCGCACGCCATCGCGCGAGTGGTGTATCGGATGCTCAAATACAAGGTGGAGTATGAGACGATCAGCGTGACCGAATATGAAAAGAAGTATGAAGAACAACAGATCAAGTATATGAAGAAAAAGGCGCAGAAGCTGGGCTTCCAACTCATCCCTGCCTGACGAGGGGGCAACTAACAAAAAGGCGTGACGCCTTACGTCACGCCTGCTTTGCATTTAACCGGCTTTGTGATTTTACAGTTTTTCCCCACTCAACTCGTTGACTTTGCTCAGACCAACGCCTTGTACGACCCTCTCAACCGCTCTTGGATCAAGACGGTTTCTGAGAACGCTTTGTTAGCCACCGTTTATGGAACTAAGCCCGACTTTGATTTCTAAAGAATACTATTCTTGAGTTCCCCCCTTTTTTTCACGGAGTCTCGCCCGAATTATTTTTACTGCATTCTCCGCGCCTGTAGGTGCAAGGCGGGCATTTTTTATGACATCATCTATTTGTGGAAAAGAAATAGCAACTTCAATTTTTTCTCCACTCGCTACAGATAATGCGAATTTTTGATAATTTGCCAATGGTTTATCTTGTCCATCGACTACAACTTTGAATATTCTACTATTATCGGTTTGTGTGGAGACGGAAACAACGTCAGCATAATGATATTCTTGTGTCGATTCATGAGTCTGTAATCCATTTGATAACTCAATAGTGCAACTATAAGCCGCTAAATGATAGTCTGTAAGGTAAACAACTATGACATCATAGCGCGAAAAGCGGATGATATTATCACTTCCCACTGCCGCTAATGCTCCTGTACTCGGACCAACAACTATTATTGGGTCATTGTAGTCGCCAACAACTTGCTCTGGTAATAAATCTAATTTGTTTAATGCCTCTGCCTTGACGCGGCTAATATCACTTTGTTGCCATTTATCCATCTGTTCATCTGATGGTTTTGGCTCTGTTTCGGTAGATAACTTTTCGTAAGCTTTAAGTCTAGTTTTGTAACTCCAAGAAATAAGAAAGGCAACATATAAACAAAAAAGCATAACAGGGAACCCGCAATAGGGAAGCATTTCAAAAGAATATGGGTCTGCTAATCCAAGAAAACCAGCCAAAAGTCCCAAGATAGCAAAAACAATCCAAACATTTGTACTTTGATGTTTTGGAGCCTGTGGCGTTTTTTTAAAATACTTTGGAACAGCAATTTCTCGATTTTCTTGACTGCTCATTTTGTAAGTCCTTTTCTTGGTAGGATTAAAGTTGGCTTTCTAGCCATCTCAATACAGGATTGCCTTCTGCATTTACATGTGTAAGAATTTCTTGGATGTTTGATTGACTTAATGACCAATTTTCATTTAACAAATCTTGATATGACGGTGGGCGGTCAAACATCCCATTCAGCACATAAAAATCATACTTTATTGTAGCCCATAACACATAAGCACTTCCCAATTTTGGTTCAAGTTGGATTGCTGTTTTTAGATTGTTTTCGATTACTCGAATTGTTGAAAGATTTATTAGTTTAGGTCTATTGCCACGTAATAAGGCTATCGCTAAATAGTAATATGTTTCGGGAGTATCAGATTTTATTTCAATGCACTGCTCAAACATTTTGATTGCTTGTGCGTAAGACTTTACTTTAAGTAGACTTTTGCCCTTTTCTAATAATTCCGTTTCTGTAGGTATGGGCGAGTTTATGAAAATATCTATTTTGTCAGCATTATACTGATTCTCAACCTTCTGATTTTTTTGGTCGTACTTGCTCATAGAAATATTCCACTTGCGATTTTAGCGGCTTGAATTAAAGCTGTAACAAGACCAGTGGCAGAAGTAATACCGTCAAGAAGACTTTTTGCGCCTTCAATATGGTCGAGAACAGATTCCTTTTTAGGCTCAGTTTTTTCAATCTCAATGACGGCTTTCTTGATGTGAGACTCAACATCAACTGCAATGTCTTTTTGTATAACGCCCATTTGAGTTGATTTATTTACTTCCGAAAGTAACTTTTGCAACTCAGCGACCAGTTCTGTCTTATTTTGAACTGCGCCAAAATTGACGATGCCAATAGATTCCGCGTTTACTTGATTTGTTACTTGCTGACCACGCTGATCGAATTTTGCCATTTTTATCTCCTTATGTCAAAAACCTAATTGTGCAAGGAAGGTGGCTAACGGTTTGCGTTAGTGGTTGGCGGGTGGGCTGGGAAAATGTTTGAGAGCAGAAAAAAAACCGAAGCCAGAAAAATGCTTGTAAGTCGCGCAGAATCCCGCCAATCCACTGCACGCTTTGTTAGCCCGCTTTTTGCCATAAGAATATTCTTTCACAGATTCATTGCCATTACCGTTTCTCGATAAGCGGCAATCACAATCATAAAGATTCCCAAACAAAGGCAAAATATTTCAGATGGTGATAATCGTATATCTCGCAGGTTCTTGATTTTTTCACCTTGCCATTGCCACAGATTTTTATATTGATACAGACCAATATTTGCTGTGGCTGAAATCACAAGTACATATGCAAGCATTTCAACTCCTCCAATGCTCAAGCCAAGTGCCATACCGTCCCAGGCATTGAATTGTTTTAAGTCAGACGCAGAGAAGGAGTTTGTGCCAGAAACTAAGCCAGAAACGATTCCCAGCACAACGAGAACAACATAGCCCATTGGGATTCCTTTGAATTGTTGTAAGTTTGTCAGAATACACACAACAATAACTATACCGAGATTAAAAAGCAAAGTGAGACCAAATTCTCCCCAGAATGATGTTGCCGAAGCGACAAATGAGCCAATCGCCGAATACGGACTACCACGCATTAATCCTTCAGGAAGAAGGTAATAACCAGACAGGAAGGAAACCAAATTCAACAGTGAGTACAATCCATAAAGCCATAAGATGCGTTTGAATACGTTCTCTCGTGGTTGGATTTGAGCGGCGTTCATATTTTGCTCCTATTGATCTTGCGCTATTCAATGCGTGAGCGGGCTAACGGTTTGCGTTAGCGGATTTTGGGCGGGCTGGGAAAAGGCTTGAGATGTAGAAAAAACTCAAAGCGAGGAAAATGCTTCTCGAAGCCGCAGACTCCCAAAAATCCGCTGCACGCTTTGTTGGCACGCTTTTGACCTTAAGACTCATTTGCTTTTTTTGAGACCATCAAACAATGATGGCTGATAAGAACCACTATCAAGATTTATCTTTCGTGGAATAACTTTGCCTTCATCTACTCCTCCAAGTTTATTGATATTTTCAGACACGGTTTCGATGCAATAACTAGCGGCTTGCTCTTGAATTTGCTTTTCGCTGAACCGTAAAATTTTCCATCCTTCTGTACTCAAATCGTGGTCACGCAAATTGTCTTGCTCGGCTTTTTCAGGATTGGCGTGCCAGAAATCGCCATCTGTTTCTATATCAATATTGCCTTTGGCACAATATACCGCAAAATCCAACGCATAATCATTTTTTCTAGCAATGACAAATTCTTGCCTTTCTGCTGGAATGTTGTGCCGCTTGAATTCTGCCCACAACTTATTTTCCAGTGAACTTTCATCGGACAGGTCGTTTATCTCACTTGCGTTTACAAATTTTTCCCAAGTTGTTGGGATGAAAATAATCCTGCGATACCTTCGGCTGTAAATTGGCTTTGGTAATGTCTGAATAGACTTCACGAAAACTTGATAATACCGCCTGTTGCTTTTCTCATCGTGTGGCTCATTGGGGAACAATTGCCAGCGACGAACTTCACGAATATCAAGAACTTCTGCAAAATAATTTATAGCATGTTTCTCTGCGCCAAACGCCATTGTTTGATAAAACGCCAACCACTTTGGAGACCATCGCTCTTTAATCCACTTTTCAACACTGCTTACAGGAATTCGATACCAAAGTTGCTCACGCAAAATGGCAAAATCCAATTTCTTATTGACTATCGCTACAAGGACTTCACCACGTTTTGACATGAATTATTTTTACTCTCGTTATGCAAGGGGCGTGCCAACTATGTCTTAACCAGCCTGTATGCTGTATAAGACGCCGTTTGGGTGGTTATACAGCCTACAGGCTGTATAATTGCCTATGTACAGCATTATACGCCCACATATCCAAAAGGCAAATATTCCAATGAACCAGCCAGCCCAGCCCGAAACCCCTCCAAAAGACAAAAAATTACTCGACCAGTATCGTGACGCCCTACGCGTTAAACAGTATTCCCAGCGCACCGAAAAGACATACATCAATTGGGTCAGGTCATACATCCTCTTTCATAACAAACGCCACCCCAAAGACATGGGTATTCCTGAAATTCGGGAATTCATCACCCATCTCGTTTCAGACAAGAAAATTTCAGGCTCCACCCAAACACAGGCGTTAAGTTCGATCCTCTTTCTCTACCGTCATGTTCTGCGCATCGCGCTGGATGAAAACGCCCTTGTCGAATTTCGCCCCCAAAAAGCAAAGACCGTCCCCGTCGTGCTTTCGAAAGAAGAAATCAAATCCGTGATCGCCAATTTGAGCGGCGTCTACAAGATTATCGCGCAGGTCATGTACGGCGGAGGCTTGCGCGTGATGGAAACCATGCGCCTGCGCGTCAAAGACATTGACTTTGCCAACCATCAAGTGATCGTCCGCGATGGCAAAGGCGACGATGATCGTTCTACCATTCTGCCTGATAGTGTCGTCGAGCCGCTAAAATACCATTTGGAGCAAGTCAGGCGCTTACATCAAAAAGACCTGTCAAAAGGATACGGCTCTGTCTATCTGCCCTTTGCTCTGGAGCGGAAATATCCAAACGCCAGCAAAGAATGGGTTTGGCAATACGTCTTCCCTGCCGCCAGTCTCTTCAAAGAGCCAGAGACGGGTATAACCCGCCGCCATCATTTACATGAAACGGCAGTCCAAAAAGCCGTGAAAGAAGCGGCGCGCTTGGCAAGGGTTGATAAACATGTCACCCCTCACACCTTCCGTCACTCCTTCGCAACCCACCTCCTGCAAAATAACTACGATATTCGCACCATTCAGGAACTCCTCGGTCACAAAGACGTCAAAACCACCATGATTTATACCCATGTATTACAACGAGGAGGCTTGGCTGTTAAAAGCCCTCTTGACCCTTGAGCCATCATCCACTCCTCCAATCCCCCACTTTCCACTTTCCACTTTCCACTCTCCACTTCCCACTTTCCACTCTCCACTTTCCACTCTCCACTTTCCACTTCCCACCTCCTCCCTCAACCACAAATCGCCAGCCCCCAATTCTCCACTCATCTAATACCTCCCCAACAAAAAAGCGGACGATGCCTCCCTCATCATCCGCTTCTCATTTCAATTCTCTAATCTCTAATCTCTAATCTTCTAATCTCTAATTCTCTAACCCTCCACTTTCTACTTTCTATCTCTTCCTCCACCACGACGATCCCCTCCGCGCCCGCGTCCTGAGCCTGACGAAGGACCGCCGGGTCTTCCGCCGCCACCGCTTCGGCGCGGACCGTCTTTCTCGCGCGCCTCTTCCGCAGTCCAACCTTCCAACACAGCCTGACGCGAGAGGCGGATCTTTCCTTGTCCGTCAATGTCGGTCACCATCACAGTGATCTCCTCGCCCATGCCGACCACATCTTCCACTTTGTTCACGCGCTCAGAAGCGAGTTGCGAAATGTGGACGAGTCCATCCATGCCGGGCAGGATTTCGACGAACGCGCCGAAGTCCGCGATGCGAACGACTTTGCCGGTGTAGATATTCCCAACGACCGCCTCTTCGCCAAGTCCCGCAATGCGTTCCTGCGCGATCTTCGCGCCAACTGCATCGGTGGATGCGATATATACGGTGCCGTCTTCTTCGATATCAATCTTCGCGCCGGTCTCTTCTTGTAATGCGCGGATGTTCTTTCCGCCCGGTCCGATCAACGCGCCGATCTTGTCAACAGGAATCTTCACGGTGATGATGCGCGGCGCGTGTTCTTTGATGTCGGGCCGCGATTCGGGTAATACTGCCAGCATCTTTTCCAGAATGGACGCGCGCGCCACCTTCGCCTGTTCGAGCGCTTCTTTCATCATCTGCGCGCTCAAGCCGCTGATCTTGATGTCCATTTGCAGGGCGGTGATTCCTGCCGGTGTTCCCGCCACTTTGAAATCCATGTCGCCGAGATGATCTTCGGTGCCTTGAATGTCGGTGAGAATTTTGTAGCGACCGGAGCCGGTCAAATCGGTGATGAGTCCCATCGCCACGCCGGAGACCGGGGCTTTGATCGGCACGCCGGCATCCATCAATGCGAGAGTCGAGCCGCAGACGGAGCCCATCGAGGTCGAGCCGTTGGAGGACAACGCCTCCGACACGACTCGCAGTGTGTACGGGAATGATTCTTCCGCAGGGATAACTGGTTCAAGCGCGCGTTCTGCCAACGCCCCGTGACCGACCTCGCGTCGGCTTTGTCCGCCCATGCGTTTCACTTCGCCGGTGGAATACGGCGGGAAGTTGTAGTGATGGATGTAGCGTTTGTCTTTGATCGGGCTGAGGTTATCGAGTTCCTGCGCCTCGCCGAGTGTTGCAAGAGTCGCAACAGATAAAATTTGAGTCTCGCCGCGTGTGAACAGACCTGACCCATGCGCGCGCGGAGAGATTCCCACCTCGCACCAAATGGGGCGGATGTCGGTCGGCGTTCGCCCATCGGGACGTTTGCCCTGCGCTAGGATGCGTTCGCGCACTACGTCCATCTCCGCCTGTTCAAACGACTCGCGGAACATGTTGACCGGCATGTAATTCGCCGGGTCGCCACCTTCAGGCACGACGCACAATTCAGTTTCTGCTTCGGTCTTGATGGCTTTCATGCCGGAATAAAACTCGTTCTTGCTCAACGGCTTGTCGAGCAGGGCGTTCATCGCTCCGCTCACGCGGTCGAACACTTTTTTCTTGACCTCCGCGCTTGGCACGAATAATTCAACTTCGCGTTTCGGCTTACCCAACTCCGCTTGCATCTTCAATTGCAGTTCGATCAGCGGCTGAATGGACTTATGCCCAAGTTCAAGCGCGGCGACCATCACATCTTCGGGAATTTCGATCGCGCCGCATTCGACCATGAGGATGGCGTCTTTTGTGCCGGCGATTCGCAAGTCGAGATCGGAGGTCTCCATTTCGGCGTACGTCGGGTTGATGACGAATTCGCCGTTGACGCGTCCCACGCGCACCGCGCCGACGGGTCCGCCCCAGGGGATGTCTGAGATCATGATGGCGGCAGACGCGGCGTTGATGGCAAGCACATCGAGCGGGTTCACGCCATCGGACGACAGCGAGAACATGGCAACTTGCACTTCGTTCCTCATCCCATCCTGAAACAGCGGGCGGAGAGGACGATCGGTTAGACGGGCGACGAGAATCGCCTCCGTGCCGGGTCTGCCCTCCCGTCGGAAGAACGAACCGGGGATCCGTCCGCCGGCGTAAAGTCGTTCCTCGTATTCCACAGAAAGCGGGAAGAAATCTATGCCTTCGCGCACGTCGCCCATGGTCGCTGCCGCGAACACGATGGATTCGGGCGTGCCGAACGTCACCGCGCCGCCAGCCTGCCCGGCGAGTTTGCCGGTCTCAAAGGTGACGGTATGCTTCCCAAGCGTGGTTGAATATTTCTTTGATTCGGGTTTCATTGTTAATTGTCTCCTGTGTGGGACAAGGTTAACCTTGTCCTACAATTTTCCGCCTCGAGTCAGGGACTGAAGAGTGTGAACAACCGGAATGCAGACTTCAGTCTGCTGGTAGTTATTCGCGCTATTCAATTCCTGACGGCGGCTTGTTGTGATAATCCGCAGTTCAACTGCGGATACATCTAATTAATTAGACCTCACAGGCTTGTCCTGAGACCCGTCGAAGGATCTCGCAGACCTGTGAGGTCTATGCTAACTACTTGTGTCGCAGGTTCAAACTCTCGGTGATTCCCAAATAGCGCTGGTAATCAGCCTGCCGCAAGTACGACAACATGCGGCGGCGTTGTCCCACGAGTTTGAGCAGACCTCGCCGACAGGATTGATCGCTCTTGTTGGCTCGCAAGTGATCGGTCAACTGTTGGATGCGCCCGGTCATGATCGCAATCTGCACCTCGGGGGAGCCGGTATCGGTATCATGACGGTGGTAATCCGTGATCAGTTTGGTCTTCGCTTCCTTCTGTAATGGCATGACGTTTGCTTCCTTTCTCTAATCTATGCAGGTCTCCATGCAAGAAGTCCGCTGACAGCGAACCGCTTGCAGGACCAGTCACGAGCCGAGATTATACCAGAATTCCGCTTGCGGCTTGCGGATGGGTATGCTAGACTCGGTATATCTCAATCGAAAGGAGGTCCTGCTGGTGTACTCACAATCCAACCCAAACTTCCGCGTGCCTTCCTTCGGTTCGGTTTCCTGACCGTCCCTTTGGCTTCCTTGAACCGCAGGCGCGCACAACCCGCCCTGCGGTTTTGTGTTTAACTGGGCGGAGTATATTCGGTGGTCGAGTAGGGCGGGTGATTGTTCCGCCCGTAACGAGACCACCAGTTGATTTGAAACATTTTGTTTGAATAAAACTTAGTGGTCTCGATACGTCCCGCGATGCTTCGACTTCGCTACTGCTCCGCTCGGCACGCGCGGGATTACTCAACCATCATCAATAGGAGAATACCGTGTCCTCTGTAGTTTCAATTTCACAATTAGCCAAGTATTACCAAGTGCCCGAGCGCGAAGGCGGTCTCAAAGCCTCCATCGCCAGTTTGTTCAATCGCAAATACAAAAACGTCAAAGCCGTGGATGGGATCACGTTCAACGTCGAAGCGGGGGAGGTGGTCGGCTTCCTCGGTCCGAATGGAGCGGGCAAGACCACCACGCTCAAAATGTTGAGCGGACTTCTGCATCCCACCTCTGGGAATGTCGGCGTGTTGGGTTACGAACCGCGTCACCGTTCGCACGACTATCTCAGGCAGATCACGCTCGTGATGGGCAACCGCAACCAACTGACCTGGGACCTGCCCGCCCTCGATTCGTTCGATCTCCAACGCGCGGTCTACGGCATTCCCGTTGACCAGTTCAAACGCGCGCGCGATGAGTTCATCGAACTGCTGGAGTTGAAAGATCTGGTCAACAAACCTGTCCGCAATCTTTCCTTGGGCGAACGCATGAAAATGGAGATCGTCGCCGCGTTGCTTCACCAGCCGAAAGTGCTGTTCCTCGACGAGCCGACCATTGGTCTCGATGTGACGATGCAGAGGCGCATCCGTTCGTTCATCGCGGAATATAACAAACGCTACAACGCAACCGTCCTGCTCACGAGTCACTACATGGCAGATGTGGAAGCGCTCTGCAAGCGCGTCATCGTCATCCACCACGGACGCATCCTCTTCGACGGCGACCTGAGCAAACTCGTCAATCAATTCTCATCGTACAAGACTTTGAGTCTCTCGCTTCACGACCCCAATGCGGAGTTGTCGAATTATGGAGAGGTCGTTAGCAAGGAAGACGGGCGCGTCACGTTGCGCGTGCCGAAAGCGCAGACATCGCAAGTGACTGCAAAACTTTTATCTGACTTGCAAGTCGATGATCTCACCGTCGAAGACGCGCCCGTAGACGATGTGATCGACCAGGTCTTCTCGCAAAAGGACGAATAACAATGAGACGGTACGTTGAATACTACCTCGCCTCGATGCGCGTTTCGATCCTCGAACAGTTTCAATATCGAGTCGCCAACTACTTTTACATGATCGGCATGATCACCGAGCCTGTCATTTATCTCGTGGTGTGGTCGACGATAGCGAATCAACAAGGCGGTATTGTCGGCGGCTACACCCCGGGCGCGTTCGCGGCATATTACATCGTGTGGACTCTCGTCCGCAACATGAACATCGTCTTCACGCCGTATGGCTGGGAGTGGCGCATTCGCGAAGGCAACCTCTCGATGGCATTGATGCGCCCGATGCATCCCATCCACTCCGACATCGCATTTTTCGCGGGCTGGAAAGTTGTGGTGATCGCGCTTTGGCTTCCGCTCGCCGCCTTCCTCACATGGATATTCAAACCCACCTTCGACATCACATGGATGGAAGGCATCGTCTTCTTTCTCGCCATCTGGGGCGCGTACCTCATCCGCACGATGTTGTTGTCCCTGCTCGGCATGATCACATTCTGGACGACCCGCGTCAGCGCGATCTTCGAGTTGTACTTCGGTCTCGAGTTGATCCTCTCTGGGCGCCTCGTGCCGATGACTCTCATGCCGCAATGGGTGCAGTCCCTCTCGAACTACCTGCCCTTCAAGTGGACATTTTTCTTCCCCATCGAGGCTCTCGTCGGGACGATGTCTACGCAGGAATTGTGGGCGGGCATCGGGATGCAAGTCTTGTGGATCACGATCGGCGCTTCTTTCCTCAGTTTGGTCTGGCGCGCCGCCATCAAGCAATTCTCCGCTGTGGGCGGATGAAAATATGGAGTCCGACAGCTTGCTGTCGCAGATTTCGGAAGCAAACCCTAACGGGCACACGAGCTTCCTCACTCCATAAAGGAAAACTAACATGAACCCCTTCAATAACCTTCATGTCGTTGCGAGGAACGCTCTTGCTCGCCTGCCCCGATGCTTTTTCGGGGTTGCGAACGAAGCAATCTCCTGTTGGCGGAGCAGACAGCTTCGCCAAAATGCAAAGGCGGCTCGCAGCGACATGATCTTGGGAGCACTGCTATGAACCCTTTCAAACTCGCATGGAACTACTTTCGCATCGGTATGATGAATGAACTGCAATACCGCGTCAACTTTTTCATTCAACTTTTGCAAACGGGCGTCGCGCTGGCGACTGGCTTGATCGGACTCGCGCTCGTCTTCGATCAAGTGGATAACCTCGCAGGCTGGACGCGCCCCGAACTGCTCGCGGTGATGGGCGTGCACATCCTCATGGGCGGGGTCATCCGTTCGGCGATCCAGCCCAACATGGAGCGGTTAATGAACGATGTGCTCAACGGCACATTAGACTTCGCCCTCACCAAACCCGCCGACGCGCAGGCGTTGGTCAGCGTGCGCGAATTCCGCTTCTGGCAACTCACGGATGTGCTCGTCGGCTTGGTGGTGATCGGGGTGGCGGTGACCCAGCTGAAATCGGGGATGGAAGCGTTGCAAGTCGTCGCGTTCATCGCCGCGTTGATCATGGGCGCGGTCATGTTGTATTGCGTCTGGCTGATGGTCACATCCATTGCGTTTTGGGTGATCCGCGTTAGTGAGATCGTCAACCTGTTCGAAGGCTTGTACGCGGCGGGGAGGTGGCCCGTGGGCGTGTACCCCGATTGGCTCCGCACGGGGCTTACGTTTCTTGTGCCTGTTGCGTTCGCCGTCACCGTGCCAGCCGAAGCGATGACGAATCGACTCACAAACGAAACGATGTTGTTCGCGCTGGGACTCACCGTGTTGTTCTTGGTGTTAGCGCGTGTCGTGTGGTTGTTCGGGTTGAGAAGTTATTCGGGCGCCTCGGCGTGATTATGTAGAGCGAGACGCTTTGCGTATCTCGCTCTACACTTCAACTTGAATCGCGCTCCCCGATTCGTATCTTTTCAACCCCAGCCTGAAAATAAAAATTGACAGAAACAAAAAGACCAGGGCGCCTGCCGTCATTTGTATCGCGCTTTGCCACGAGAACTCGCGCACGAACTCAGCGGGGATCGTGCCGATCAACGCGGCGGGAATCAATGTGAGCAAAATGAATTTCGTCGTGGCGTCGAAGAGCACGCTCGGGTAAAGCGAGAAAGTGAGCAACGCGCTCAACGCGAATTGGCTGAGCGCGACGGTGTTGCCCAACCAGAATGACAGGCTTTGCACGATGACGAGAAAACCGATGAAGATGCACACCCCAGCAAAAACTCCGAGCAGGAATCGAAGCGTTCCATCAGGTGTGAAATATCCCGAAAGCATGAAACTGCCGACCCCATAAATGAGATCGCCCATTCCGCTTCCGATACTTTTGGATGCAAGCACATGCAGAAGAACTGGACGAGGAAGCGAAAGGTAGTAATCGAGTCGTCCGCCCACGATGACCTCGGCGAGAGAGATGAAGTTGCCGAAGAAGAACGCGCCGATGCCCCACGAACTCGCGGCGATGCCGAAGAGGAGCATCATCGTGTTGATATCCCAGCCGCGCACCGCGTTGAATTTGTCGAAGTACAACACCCAGAAGATAAAATAAACGCCGTTGTTGATCATCATAAAGATGACCTGCGTGAAGAACGCCGCGCGGAATTCCATCGCGGCTTGGATGTTTGCCTTCCATAAAGCGAGAATGAATTTGACCTGTCTCAAGTTATCCGCCGTTCACCGTGAGGTATTTTTCACTGCGTTGATAGACAAAAGCCAGCAGGAATACAAAGACAGTAACCCAGATCATCTGCCCGCCGAGCATTCGCCAGAACAAATCAACGTCGGGTTTGACGAACAACCGCGCGGGTGCATACATCATGTATGGGAAGGGGAGCGCGTAGGCAATGTTCTGTAGCCATGTGGGGAACATATCAATTGGAAAAAGAAATCCACCGAGAATAAAAACAAGTTTCTGGTAGATCAACTCGAACGAGTTGGTTTCCTCCACGACGAATGCGGCGAGACCGATCAATGCCATGAAGCAGAAGTGCAATACCCACGCGCCGATCAATGTGATGAATGCCATGAGCCAGCCCAACGGCGAGGGAGGCGCGCCTGCGAGTATCCACGCGACGATGGAGCCGACGATCAGGTTGAGAGTCATTCTCACCGCGCCATCGCCCAACCCAGCGGAGAAGTGATACAGCAGGAAGTTATACGGCTTGTTCAGGATGTACGCGACCTCTCCGTTCTTGACCTGCTCCGAGATCGTTCGGTTGATGCGCGGTCTGCCAAGCTCGAGCGTTTCCGCCATCATAAAATACCAGACCATGTTGGGAAACGTTAATCCGTTGATCACATCCGTGTTTGCGATCGTAAATGTCGTTCCCCATAACCCTGCGAAGATGAAGATGAACGTGGCAATGCTGATAGACCTGCCGAGGAAATCTCCTGGGTAGGCGAGGTTGTGGATGATTTGCATGTTGAGGATGGAGAAGTATTTTTTCATGTTTGAAAAAACGGAGCGCGGACTTTCGATAAGAAAAACGGAGCGCGGACTTGAGTCCGCTTTTTGTGTAGGCGCGGAGTGCGGACTTAAGTCCGCACTCCGCGTTGGGGTTGAGCGTCTTGATAAATCTTCGCGATCACTTCCTCCAGTGGCGGATCGGAGACGGTGATGTCTACCAATTCGCCCGCTTGGGAGAGATGAGCCATGACCGCGTCTACGGGAGTTTTGGTCGTGTCGAATCGCAACTTCACGCCGTAACTGCCCACTTTCAGAATCTCGACTCCGTCAATTGTGAAATTTGGCGAGACTTCTTCCGCATAACGGACTTCCACCATCTTTCGAGTCAGAAACTTTCGTTTGAGATTCGAGACTTTGTCTTCGTAGACGATCTGTCCGTGGTTGACGATGATCACGCGGCGACAGAGCGCTTCGAGATCGCCCGCGTCGTGGGAAGTGAGCAGGACGCCGACCTTCTCCTCTTGTGACATCGTGCGGATTGCGTCGCGGATGTGTTGTTTGGCGACCACGTCCAAGCCGATGGACGGCTCATCGAGCAGAAGCAGTTTGGGGCGGTGAAGAAGCGACGCGGCGACTTCACAGCGCATTCGTTGTCCCAGCGAAAGTTTGCGGACGGGAGTCTCCAGCAGGTCCTGTATCTCGAACGCTTCCGAAAGAAAGGCGATCCGTTTTTTCGTTTCGCGGTCGTCGAGTTCGTAAATTTTTCCGAACAGCATGAACGTGTCAATGGCGGGGAGGTGATACCATAACTGCGGGCGTTGACCGAAGACCGTGCCAATGTGATAGGCGAGTTTTTGCCGCTCTTTCCACGGGACGAAGCCAAGCACTTTCGCGTCGCCGCTGGTCGGATGCAAAATGCCCGTGAGAATTTTTATCGTCGTGGATTTTCCCGCGCCATTCGGACCGATAAAGCCGAGCAGTTCGCCCGCTTCCATTTGAAAGGAAAGCCCGCGCACGGCTTCGACGGTGTTGTATTCGGGCTTGACGAGCGCGCGCAGAGAACCGCGCATCCCTGCGGCTTTGCGTTTGGTCTGGAATGTTTTTTGGAGGTTAGTGACTTCGATGGAAGACATAAAAGAGATTAGAGACTGGAGATTAGTAGGGTTTGAGGCTTGTCGAAGTTTGTTGAGTAATTTGCATGAGGGCTTCCTTGTTTGGCAAACCTTCTGCATTTTGAACGGCTTCGGAAAGACTCCGCAGAAAATTTCGCGTATTGTGAAACGCTTTCGCATAATCTTCATCCATGTATGCGCCAATCCATGAGCGTTCGGGAGAAGTAAATGAAGCGAGCCAGAGTTCGATGAAATCCAGCGAAAGCAGATTGCGCTCGAAAATCGCAATTACAGCATTGGCAAGCCGCTCGTCTTCTCCGTGAATATAAATCCAGTTAGCGGAATGGATGAGTTTGGCGGCAATCCCCTGCAAAAATTTTTCCAGTTCGTCTTTTCCAATATAGCGATTCTTGCCAAGTACCATCATCAAGTCGGCAGTGTGAGCCAGCGCGTGCGCCCAGCCTTTCACAGGCACAAACCCGCGTGGGTCTTTTTCGGCGTCGAGATACTGCAATCCTTTATCGAAGATCGAAGAGATATCCGCTTGCTCCAAAACAGATTTCTTATTGTCGTTATGAACGATCTCCGCCAAAAACAACACAGAGAAAGCTCGCAGAAACACCGAATCCGATTGGATTTCGCCAATTCCTTTTTCAAGATTCGCAAGTAGCTCGGCAATATGCAGGCGTATTTCGCCAGGTGAATACATGTCGCGCTTCAGCCAATTGGCATAAACGATATAAGCAATTTCATCTCGCAAATCGGGGTCGACATTTCCGAGATAGCCGAAGATGGTTTTCGTCAGGTCGTGAAGCGTATTCCCGTCAGGGATTTTGTATTCATTCTTCGCAAGTTGATTCCAGAATTCTTTTTCCATTGGTAGCCTGTTCAAAGTTGAGTGGATTTTAGGTTTACCTTGCGTGATCCCCACCATCAAGCCAGACCGTGTCAATGTCTTTTTTTAGATCTGTTTTCCGCCGAGCATACTGGTGTAATCTTCGTGGTCGGGGAAGGGATAGACGACAAGCCCGTTCTTGACGACCCTTAATTTCGAGTAAAACATTGGATGAATGACGCATTCGTCGTCGTTCGAAATCACCAGCCTGTCTTGCATGGCGTATTCGAAATCCGCCTCGATAATTTTCGATCCTCGGTTCCTGTTCCTCACCTTTCCCACAATTCCCAATTCTGCCAGCAAGCGGCGGAAACTCGATAGTGAGTAGCCTTCCGCCCACACGTCGGACGTCTTCTTTGCGACTTGATCGAGATATTTCCCGTCGAAGATCATGGGGGCGTCGGTGAGCGCCATCACGATCTCAGACACTCGCGGGTAGATCAGGTCGTAGGAATTTAACACCTCGTCCGCGAGGTCGTATTCGCATTCGCCGATTGCCTTATTGATCGGAACGCTTGTAAAATCGGGAAATTTTCCGTTGCGAATGGTCTCGCGCGCGATGTTGTTGCATAGAATGACCAGTTGGCGAGGGCGCATTTGCGTGTGGCGCAAAATATAAGGAAAACTTGCCTCTTCGATCCCTCGCAGGTTGACGACCTTCTTCCCGAAGAACGGATACCACATCTTGTTCAGGATATCGTCGAAATCATCCCAGTCTACTTTTTTGCTCGGCAGTTTGAACTTGCGCTCCGTCATATAGCGATAAAACCGCCATGAGATCAAGCGTATCAAATCTTTTGGCCGCCATCTCAAATACAATGGGCGCCTGATGAACTTGGTGGTGTTTGTGATGGCGCTTTCTTTGATATAGGGGAAGATTTCCGCTGACACAAAAGATTTTACGTGGATGCCTTTGTTCGCGTACGCGATGTTGAAATTATTGGCGCATTGCACCAACGACGCCGTGACGATCATCATTGCCGCGTTGCCGCGGTCGTAGCGCTCAAAGGTGTCAATGGCGATGATGATCGGTTCTCTGCGGGTGTATTCCAAAGCCCTTGCTTTCGCTTTGTTGAACACTGGGTCGGCTAGCGTTTCTGATAACGCCCCCATGACCCTCCCGTCATCACCCACGTATTTTGAAAGAAGTCCATTCACGATCTCGGAGATGATGCGAGTCGATTTTATCTTTTTGCCCGAAACGACCGCCGCGTTCCGGATGGCGGTATCTTGCTCGGCGTATTGATTGAAGATGATGGACCAGATCAAATATTCCCAGATTTTCCGAACGTCGTTGACCGCCAGGTCGGGCGACAGATACGCGCTGTTTGCGATCTTCTGTAAAATACTCTGGTAAATTTCAGGCTCGTCCACGTCTACGCTGCGAGCGTTTTTATAGCGTTTTTGAAAATTGAAATATTGGGTCAGCGATGTTTTTCCCGATCCTCGCCGACCCACGATCAGATAGGTGTCCGCGTCGAGCGCTTCTTGATTAAAGCGGCTTTCTTCATAGAAATAATCGGGGTACTTCTCTCGCAGAACCTCAAGTTCGTGTTCGCACGATTCCTCGCCGAAAGGATATTGAAAGCCGATATCTAGGCTTGTTTCGATTGCTTCCATGCTACACTCCTCGCTGGTTTGAGTATACGCGAAGGAGCGACCCGGCGCAACGGTGAGTAATCGAGTCGGCATGGCTTCTCAAAATCCAAACTTTTTCAACGCGAATTGCGCCAATTGGCGAATAACGCGAATACTTCTTTAAAAGTTGGCGAAATTCGCCCATTCGCGGCATTCGCGTTCCGTGGGTTTGGTTTTGTCAAGCGACTTTGAGAAAACCCTGATCGAGTCGGTGTGACTGCAACAAGGGAAAACGCCATCTGGCGCAATTACCGACGCAGAGTTATGAAGTCGATCCATTTGCTTCTTCTCCATAACTCTGCGTCTCTTGGACAATGGATTTTGCGCTTTTGACGCTAAGACCATATTCCAACACTCAAGTCTCCCTTTACAGCAACGTGCCGCGTAAAACGATCGAGGCGACTGAAAAATAGATGATGAGCCCGGAGACGTCCACGAGTGTGGCAACGAATGGCGCGGACGACGCGGCGGGGTCGAGCCCGATGCGGCGCAGGAGGAACGGAAGCATGGAGCCAGCGAGACTGCCCCACAAGACGATCCCGATCAGCGCAATGCCGACGGTCAGCGCGACGAGGAACCAATGCTCGCCGTATGAGCCAAATAATTTTGCCCAAAGCGTGATGCGGATGAAGCCGATCGTGCCAAGAATCGTTCCAAGCGATAAGCCCGAAAGAATCTCGCGGCGCATGACGCGCCACCAATCTTTTAGTTTGACTTCGCCAAGCGCCATGGCGCGGATGATCAGCGTGGAGGCTTGCGAGCCTGAATTGCCGCCGCTTGAAATGACGAGTGGAACGAAGATGGAAAGTACGACCGCCTTTGCAATTTCATTTTCATACCTGCCCATGGCGGTGGCGGTGAGCATTTCGCTCAAGAACAGAATGACCAGCCATGTTGCTCGTTTACGCACCATGGTTGGGATGCGGATCTCAAGATAGGGTTCATCCAGCGCTTCGGAACCGCCGATCTTGTGGATGTCTTCCGTTGCCTCTTCTTCGGCTACATCGAGGATGTCGTCTACTGTGACGACCCCGATCAAGACGGAGTCTTGATCGGTCACGGGCAAGGCGTTGAGGTCGGCGTCTTTGAACGTCTCCACTGCCATCTCGCGGTCGTCCGTCGCTTTCAGTGAGATGAAGCGCGAATCCATGAGGTCTGAGATGCGCGTCTTCGGCTTGGCAAGCAGGATCTGCCGGATGCGCAGGTCGTCTACCAGTTTGCCTTTCCGATCGATCACGTAGACCACGCTCATCGTTTCGCTGTCCATTCCGTAACGGCGGATGTGGTCGAGCGCGTATGAGACTGTCCATTGGGGGCGGACGCGAACGAAGTGCGGCGACATCAGGCGTCCCACCGTGTTTTCTTTGTAGCCGAGGAAATGCGACGCTCGCGCGCGTTCTTCGGGCGCAAGCAAACTCAGCAGTTGCTGAGTTGCGGGGGCGGGAAGTTCTTCGAGCAGGGATGTGCGGTCGTCGTCCGACATGTCGTTCAAAATGCTGGCGGCATCGTCGTGCGCCATCGCCTTCAGCAATTCCGCCTGACGCTCGCCGGGCAGATACGCGAAGACCTTCGCCGCTTGTTCGCGCGGCAGAACGCGGAAGAGAACCGCCTCTTTCTGAGCCGACAACGGCTCCATCAGGCTGGCGATGTCGCGAGCTCTCCAGTTCATCGTCTGCTTGCGCAGGGACGCGAAATCGCGCGCCTCGATCAAGGCTTCAAGGTTTACGCTTTTCATTTCTGCATTCATACATACACCTCCATGGTTAAAATAAAAACCACCTTGGAAATTCTCCGAAGGTGGCGAAGGTTCACGCGATGGCGGGCAGTTCGATCAAGCGCGGCATAGGCAAGGACACGGCGCGTCGATACAGCCCGGCGGAATCGGTAAAAATCGCGGTTCGGAGACTTTTAAGCGCAAGAGAGTTGGGCGCCGTAAAGGAACATCGGCATCCAAGGCGGTCTCTTCCTTTCTTTGTACGCTGTGAAATAGGTTCGTCATAACTTGCTGGGTTATACCCCCGCGCTCGTTTGTTCGTCAAGGGGAGAAGATGTCAATTTAATTATGAGTTCAAAGGCGGCAGATACTTCTCGCGCAAACTTTCCATGTGATGATCCACATGCCCAACCAGCATATAGATCAACGCCCGCGCGCTGACGGGGTATCCGCTGGCGGCGCCGATCCGTAGCGCGGCTTCCTCGCTCATGTTTTGGATTGCTAAAATGTTCGCGTGGCGGAGATGCTCGAATTCTTGAATCAAGTCCTTGATGGGATGTGTGTCAAACCCTGCTTCACGCACATAATCATTTTGCTCGAAGCCTGGGAGTGGCGTCGCATCGTTTCGTGAGATGCGCAAGAGTCTGTATGAAAAGACGCGCTCCACATCGTTGAGATGTCCCATCACTTCTTTGATGGACCATTCCTGTGGGGCGTCGCGGAAGAGGGCTTGTTCATCCGAAAGATTCCCAAGCGCGGAGTTGATCTCGTCAATTTGTTGTGAAAGCGCGGCGAGCACATCGTCTTTTGATGACGCGCGTTGCACATAGCTCGCATAGAATTCGGCGTATTCGCCTGGGGCTGGAGGTGGGAGTTTGTTCATGGATCATTGAGGTCGCAGGCGCTTGATCAACACGTAGATCGTGATCAGATAAATAACAACAATGATCGCAGGAATAACCACAAAGCGTAGATCGGGGAAAACGAACCATGCGGCGGTCACGAGAAAGGTGCGCGCGAACGCGTGGAATTGTCCAATCCAATGCTGAATGATCCATGAAAGTGGAAGCCACATCAATCCAGCCAGAACGCCTACGCTAAGCGGCAGGGAGGTCGGTTCAATCATAAAGAAAGGGATGGCGATGGCAAATACAAGCCACGACATCAATACGGTTTGAAAGAAGAGTTTGTCAAATTCGTTGACGCGGGTTTTACCGAGCAAGTCTTCGCCCGTGAAACGGGCGATGACGAGTCCCAGACCGAAGATCGAGCCTGTACAAATGAACAGAATCCACGCCGCGAGCATCGTGGAAACGAAATTACTGGCAATACCGATGATTGCCCATGCAATGGTTCCCGCAATTGGCATGGCAAGCAATCGGTCTTGCGAGAATTCTTTGCGTTGTTCATCGAGCGAGCGAATGGGTGAGGGCGTCATGTTTTAGCTCCTTCTTCGGGATTATAGCCCAATTGTGTCTCGTTTATCTCACTTGACGCATCCCCTCATCACGAAGATAATCAACCGCATGGACGACAACGATATCCGACAGATCGTGCAGAACGTGGTCAGGAACATGACAGGCACGCCTCAAACCGAACCTGCGTCTGCTCCGCCCGTAGGGAAGCGGATCGTCGCCCTCGGCGCCGATCACGGCGGCTTCGAGTTGAAAGGAATCCTCAAAACCGAAATCGAGTCGCTCGGCTTCGTTGTCATGGACGTTGGCACGAACAGCAAAGAGCCAGTGGATTACCCCGACTTCGCCCATTCCGTCGCGCAGATGGTGGGGACAGGTCGCGCGTGGCGCGGCATTATGATTGACGGCGCGGGCATCGGCAGTTGCATCGTTGCGAACAAAGTACCCAACGTCCGCGCAGGGATGGCGTACGATGTCTCGTCCGCGAGCAACAGCCGCGAGCACAATGACACCAACGTGCTGACCCTCGGCGCGGGCTTGATCGGAGTCAACTTGGCGAAGCAGATCGTCAAAGTCTGGCTCACCACCGATTTCGGCGGCGACCGTCACACAAAGCGCGTGGATAAGATAAAATCGGTGGAGAAACAGTATCTAAAGTAATTCGCTGGTTGAGTAGTTCCGAGCGACAGCGAGGAACGTATCGAAACCAGCAGGTAACCTGTAAACAATTTGCTATATGAAAAGTGGTGGTCTCGATACGTCCCGCGATGCTTCGTCTTCGCTATCGCTCCGCTCAGCACGCGCGGGACTGCTCGACCACCGAATTATGAATGAAAATGAAACCCGACCCAAAACTTGTTGAACAACTCGTAGAAATCATCACCCATGAAGTGCTTGCCGCGATGATGGAAAATGAAACGCGCGCGAGCAACCCCGAAGCCTACCACTGCAAGCTCGATTGCGTGGATGGGTTGTGTGTTCGCACTTGCTTCGATGACGTTGGCAATGTGGTCAGCGCGGGGGCGGAGAGAATTTCGTCCACGCTGGGAGCGATTCCGCAAGAGTTGGCAGTGGCAAAGATGATCGATCACACACTGCTCAAGCCCGATGCCACACAACAAGAGATCGCCCAACTTTGCTACGAAGCGCGGAAGTATGGCTTCGCATCTGTGTGCGTGAACCCGACGTGGGTGAGTCTGTGCGCGGAACTCCTCAAGGGTTCGGATGTCAAAGTCTGCACGGTGATCGGTTTTCCGCTGGGCGCGACATCTTCGGAATCGAAAGCGTTTGAAACCGAGACAGCCATCAAACAAGGCGCGACGGAGATTGACATGGTCATCAACGTTGGCGCGTTGAAGGCGCGCGATATCGAAACGGTTGCGAGAGATATTCGCGGCGTGGTCAAGGCGGCGCATTCGCATGGCGTGATCGTCAAAGTCATTATCGAAACCGTGTTGTTGACGGATGAAGAAAAAACAATCGCGAGTCTCACGTCCAAAGAAGCGGGCGCGGACTTTGTCAAAACGTCTACGGGATTCGCGGGCGGCGGCGCGACTGTCCACGATGTGGAGTTGATGCGCAAGGCGGTCGGTCCGCAGATGGGCGTGAAGGCGTCGGGCGGAGTCCGCACGTTTGAGGATGCGCAGAATATGATCCAAGCGGGCGCAACACGCATCGGCGCGTCGGCGGGGGTGAAGATCATTCAGGGTCCGAGCGACCAGGCGTCGGCTGGGAAAGAAGCGGGCTCTTCATCCGCAAAATATTAATAACCGTCCCGCAGGCTTGCGCGAGTCGCATTATCGCTCGATGAATCCTGCGGGACGTTGAATGAGGTAAATCATGTTCATCGCAAAAGTGATCGGCACAACGGTATCCACCATCAAAGACGAAAAATTGCACGGGCGCAAATTGCTCATCCTGCGGCAGTCCGACGAAACGGGCGCGGTGTCGGGCAAGCCGTATGTGGCTGTCGACACGGTGGACGCGGGCGTCGGCGATCTGGTGCTCACCGCGTCGGGCTCGTCGGCGCGGCAAACGAACATCACGAAAGACACGCCAGTGGACGCGGTCATCATGGCGATCATTGACACGCTCGAAGCCGATGGAAAAATTACATTTCGAAAATCATGAAAAAGTTTTATACCGACAAAGATATCGAAGAACTTTTTCACAACGGCATCAAGTCTTTGCAAATCAATGACGACGTTGTGCTCACCGATCTCGCCTTCGAGAAAGCGCGGGCATTGGGATTGCTCGCGGATGATTCTCCGCCCGCCGCGCCTGTGCGACCTTATTTATCGGATGTGAAGCCGCGTCTTTCGACGGGGAGGATTGATTCAGTTTCTTCGGCATCTTCTCAGCCTCAGCCCGCCCTCACCCCTAACCCCTCTCCCGCAGGGAGAGGGGAATCGTCGCTCGAAAAACGCATCCGCGAAAAAGTTTTTGCGAAACTTGGAAATCAAGTGGACGCGGGATTGCTCGACGCGATCATCAAACGCACACTCAAAGCGACGGGGATGAAATAATGATGTGTCTCGTACCGCGACATTCATGTCGCACGCCAGCAAAATGCGACATGAATGTCGCAGTACGAATCGGTGAGAAATAATCATGTTATTCGGACGAGTCAAAGGCAACGCGGTCTGCACGATCAAATATCCCAACATCGAGGGCGTGAAGTTGCTCGTCGTCCAGCCGTTGAACAAGCGGCTCGAACCCATCGGCGTTTTGCAAGTTGCCGCGGATGTTGTCCACGCGGGCGTGGGCGATCTGTGTGTGATGGTCCGTTCGCGTGAAGCCGCGCTCGCCATGCGAGATGAAAAGTTCGTTCCAATTGACTTGGCGTTGGTTGGCATCGTGGATGAATTGGAAGTGAAGCCCGATGGTGAGTTTGAATACACGTTGAAGGTTGGAGAAAATAGGTTTACATAAGTTACCTCGGTGGTCGAGTAGTCCTGAGCGAAGCGGAGCGGAGACGAAGGACGTATCGAGACCACCACGACGTAAAGCAATTCTTGTTGCAAAAGTTTGTATGCAGACCTGTGGTCTCGATACGGGCTTCGCCCTACTCGACCACCGAGTTGGAATGAAATCATGATCCTCGGAAAAGTCATCGGCACTGTCGTCACTACCATCAGCCACGCGCACTACAAGAACCGTAGACTGCTCGTCGTCCAACCATTGTTGGTGGACGATGAAAAGCCCGACGATGATTTCATCGCGCTCGATAACTCACAGGCGGGAATCGGCGATACCGTCCTGGTCAACCGTGAAGGGAATGGAGCGCGCCAAGTGTTGGGAATCCCTGACGGATGCGTGATCTCGGTCGTTGTGGGGATTGTGGATAGCGTCAGTCTGGAAGTTTAGTAATGCTTCTCAATTCCCCCAAACCCAAACATCTTATTTTTCCCCGTCATCTCGATGAAGTGTCGCAGTCGCTTCTTGAACTCCTCAGGGCGGTGACGCGCCCCGTGGATGAACGCGATGCGAATCCGCTTGTACGAGTCTGAGAACTTCTGAAAATTCTCCCACGCTTGCTTGTTGGCTTTGATCGCTTTCAAAATATCAGGCGGGACAACGAATTCCTCATTCAAAATATCTCCCAGCGAATCAACGACTTCTTTCATCACTTTCTTCTTCGCTACCAAATAACGCAATCGTTCGATGTTGGCTTGCGAGTAACTGGATTTCGGCTTTCGAGGTGAGAAGCGTTGCGCCGTGCGTTCCTCATCTAATGTCTTGAAGGTGCTATCTATCCAACCGAAGCACAGGGCTTCCTCCACCGCGTCGTTGTATTCGATGCGCGGCTTACCTGTCACTTTTTTGTAATAGACCAGCCAGATGTCTTTTTCGGTCTTGTAATTTTTCTTCAGCCAGTTCCGCCAGTCTTTGCGGTTGGTGACGTGAAGCGTTTGGGATATGTCCATGTTCGTTATCTGTTCCTGAATTCATTATATAATATTTGCAACTGAGCTCCAGGTAATCAAGGTTCGTCTTTCGCATCTCTGCCGCAGAGTCGCAGAGACGCCAAGAAAGCCCAGTGTATTTTTCTCTGTGGCTAAACCGCCTCAAATCAATTAAGGAGTTGCTCCCATGAAAGAATTTCGAAACCCGCAGAATGTCCATCAGCCGCTTGCAGGATATTCCCACCACGTTGAAATTTCAGGAAACGAACGCATTCTGGTCCTCTCGGGTCAGATAGGGATGAGAGAAGACGGGACAGTGCCAGACGACCCGCTCGAGCAAATGGATGTTGCCCTCGAAAATATCTTCCGCAACCTTCAAGCCGCGAACATGGGCGTGAAGGATATTATCAAGCTCACTTATTATCTCGTGGGCGAAGTTGATACGGCAAAACGACGTGAACTGGTCGCATCCAAACTGGGCGGACACAAACCATGCAGTACCTTGTTGTATGTCACCGCGCTGGCGAGTCCAATGTACAAAGTCGAGATCGAAGCGTGGGCAAGCGCGGACTAGGCTAACGCAGGTGATGAAGTCAAAAAAGGAAAATAAATTGACGCTGAAGAAAATCCTGCTGATTTCGATTCTATCCCTCGCTCTCATCTCGTTTGGATTTGCGCGCGTCCAAGTTGCGGACGCGCAAGAGTCCACGCCGACGCCCGCCGAACTCATCAACGAAGTCAACGCCTTGCGCCTCGCCAACGGATTGAACGCGCTGGCGGCGCATCCCGCCTTGATGCAGATCGCGCAGGATGAGGCGAGCGGGATCGCGTCGGGCATGCCGGGTCACTGGCGACCGAACAACCTGACTCTCGGTCAATGGATGATGACATTAGGGTATCCGCTGTCTGGCGATCTTTACCAAGATGGCTACCGCTCGGAAAATTGGATACTCTCACAAAGCTCGAAAGACGCGGTGCAAGGCTGGCTCGGCGACGAGCCGCACACGAACACAATGCTTTCGCCTTATCGCAGCGACATCGGCGCGGGCATCGTCGCAACCGAAGAAGGTTTTATCTTCGTCATCGAAACCGCGCTCCAAACCACCAGCGGGCAAATGCAATCGAACGCGAGCGTCATCCTCACGGGCATTCCGCTCACGCAACAGGCATACAACGCGGGCGCAACCCTCGCCGCCGAAAACGGCACGCTCCCGCAATACTCGCTTCCCATCGCCATCGCAACCGCGAACCTCGGCGGCGACGTGATCCACGAAGTGCAATACGGGCAAACTTTATGGAGCATCGCCATCACGTACGGCACAACGATTAAAGAGATTCAGCGACTCAACAATTGGGATTCGGATGATGTGTACGTCGGTCAGCAACTCCTCGTGATGAAGGGAGCCACGCCTCCTCCGCAGGTGACGCCTGCTTCAGCCGCCTCGGCGTTTCCCACACTTCAGCCGACCGCTACCGCGACGACCCTCGCCACTTCATCCGCAACCCCGCCTAATGCGATCACAACAAAGAGCCCGCAAGAGATGACTCTCAGCGTCGCCGCAATCGCCCTCGCCGCCCTCGTGCTGGGAATCATCATCGCCTTTCCGCGCAAAAAGGAAAGAGATTAACCGTAACGCGACCCTTCGATCAACTCAGGGCGAGCATTCATGTCGCCTTTGCGCTATTATTACTTTTTCAACGTAGACGCCATCTCTCTGGCAACAAACTTCAAATACGTGCGCGTGATCCGCAAGCACGACCAGAGCGCCAGCAGAGAAATGATTGTCCCCCCAACGGCAAGCAAAATGATAATTTGGTTATTGAGATTGAAGAGCGCGATGAGTCCTGTGGTAATCACAGAATTGGCAAGCAGCAAATAATAGGGGAGAGATGCGGTGTGCGCCTGTCTTTCGGCTTGCTTAACTTGCGCGTCACGAGTGTCGCGGTCTAACGAAAGCTGGTGAGTTTTTAATTTCGCCTGATTTTTTCCGCCCAACGAATCTTCGTCTGATGTCTTTGATTCCAGCCAGATCATTGCGATGAAAAGAGTCAGGTTCAACACGACAGGAAGATACATCCACCACGCGGCGCAGGTGGGTTGATTCGCTCCGCAGGTTCTTGTGATGCCTTCGTAGATCGTCAATCCCATCACGGCGGGCAAGCCCAGCACTGCCAGTTCGCGGCTCGTGCGGATGCGGCTTTTGAGGGAATTCATCCAATCCAGCCGACCGTCCTTTGCTTTTTTCAGGCTAAATTCGAGATCGTTCTGCGGGAAGGGGTCTTTCCCTTTGAAATTTTTGTGATCGTCGAGAAATTTCGCGCCTTGTTTGATGCGCAGATAATGCTCGGCGGGAGTCAGCATCGTATCCGCCAGTTTGTCGAATACAACGCCCAACAAATACGCGAGACCCAAAAAACCGATCAACGCTTCGCTCTGCAAAAGCTCGGGGTTGATACTTTGTCCCTTCCAAAAAGGGAGGACGAACGCGCAAAGCGCAAGGATGCCCGCCAAAATCAATTCGATGCTAACTTGGGCTGTATTCATGTGACCTGCCTAATGGATTTCAGAGATTCCCGCAATGCTTGTTTTGCCTCATCAAAGGAGAGCAGTTCCAACGCCTTCTTTTGCGTTTCCCATCGAAGCGTGCGGTTCTCGTCAGGTGTGACAGTCTTTGTTAAGCGCACAACGAAATATTGAACGGTGACATCTTCATTTTTCATTGCATACGATTGCACGGGCCCAACTTGAATAATTTTCCCAACGACCCCCGCCTCCTCGCGTAATTCCCTCAACGCCGCTTTGCGCGGAGATTCTCCTTGTTCAATGTGTCCCTTAGGCAGTATCCAATGTTTACCCGTTGAAGATGAAACCACCAAATAAGTCTTGCGCTTGCCTTTGACTTGGAAGACGACACAACCAGCGTGGGTGAGTTTTTGTTGTTTCATGTTGTTTCAAGTATAGCATGAGGGAATGTGGAATCTATGCCTTCCGCCGCACCCTCAACACCGCGATCTTCGTCGAATGGTTGAACGGCGCGGGGTCGGTGATAGGTTTGTTCACTCGGTTATACCCAATGAAGTGTTCAGGCGCGGGAATCAATTCTTCGATCTTCAAATACCCGTCTTTGCATAGCTCTTCAAGCGTTTGCATGTATTCCCGCCCGCTGACATACAACGCGTTGTTGATCGCGATCAAATATCCGCCATCGTCGACGAGCGGACGCACTTTGTTGATCAATCTTGCGCTCTCTTTTTCCTGATCCACTTTGCCTTTGGGCGTGGACGAAAAGAATGGCGGGTCGAGGATCACGCAATCGAAAGTTTGTTTTCCTGTTTTGAACCTGCTGACTGCGGGGAAAAAATCGAGCGCGAGGAAATCATTTCGATTGACTGAAAACTCGTTGAGCGCGTATGATTTTCTTGCCAGGTCAAGAAAGCGGCGGTTGCGATCCACTTGCACAACGCGACTCGCGCCTCCAGCCAGCGCGGCGACACCGAAACTTCCCGTGTAAGCAAATGTGTTCAAAACAGATTTGTCTTTCATGTTTTCGATCAACCATTTTCGTAGCAGGCTTGTATCGAGATAAAAACTTGCGTCGCGGTTCATGGTGAGATCGAGCGCGTACCAAACCCCGTGTTCGTTGATCTTTGTATCAGGCGAGTCGCCGAAGAGAAGTACCCCGCGCTTATCCTCTTGCGTGAGTCCGTTTCGCTGTTTCAAAACTCCAGCGCGTAGCCAATTTAGAGAGTTGGGTAAAGCGTTGACTAGGTTTTCTATAACTTGTTGATTTTGCGTCGGGTCATCCGCGTAGTTGTGAATGACCAGTGTCCGCGCGTAGATGTCCAACGAAAGGCTTGGGTCGCCTTCGGTGAATCCGTTGAAGAGGCGGAAGGCAGCCCCATGGTTTGAATCAACTTGATGGGCGCGGGAGGCGAGGGCTTTGTCCAGCAGAGGTTGAAATGAATCGGTCGACATGGTGAGTCCCATTATACGTCGCTTCAAGCCGCTTAGAGTTCGATAAGAGATGAAGTTTCGTGTTGTGTCGGATTTCCTTTTAGGGTACACTTTTTTCAAGTGCAAGCATCTGTTTGGTTGAGGTGATTTTATGTCCCTGATGGACCCCAAAAACGATATGGCGAAGGCAGGCGAGGATAAGGCAAAGCGTAATCGCGCCGCGTATCATGCCAAGGCATCCAGTGATTTCTATGGCGGCGCCGGCTGGATGGTCGGGCTGTTCATTACACTCTTCATCGCCACGCCGGCGATCTGGCTCCTATTACAAACCGCCACACGCTCCACATTTAATGATCGTTTGCAGATCGGTATTTCGGTTGCATGGTGGTTCAACCCGCTCTCTCTCGGCGCTTTGGGATATATTGCCAGCAACATTCGCGCCTGGCGGTTCTGGACGGTTTTTGCGCTACTTGTTTGGGCAGGCGTGAACGTGCTTGTATCAGCGGCGATCGTTAACGAGACGGCGCGGATATTAATCGTCAACGGCCTGTTGCTGACCGGGTACATCCTGTTTGGGCTTTTCGTCCTCTACATTCAACTACGCGTTTTCCTGTGGGCGGCGGCGGGAAAAGCGGGACGTTTCTTCTTCGGTATTTTGGGCTGGGCCGCCTTTAACGGACTCATCTACTGGGCGATCATCAATCCCGTGGTATTGAATGCCATTTTGATTGTCTTGGGGTTTGCGTTTCAGATCCTATTTGCGATTGGGTTCGCCATTATTCAATTCGTTGCCATCTTCTGGTTTATGGCGCGCTCCCGCGTGGAGATCATCCGTCCCGGTGACCCGAAGACGATCACGTTCGACGATTACAAAGGACAGCCCAACCTGTTGAAGATGGTGCGCCAGTGGATTTCACTCCTTTCGGACCGCACGCAATTCCAAAAGATGGGCGGTCAATTTATCAACGGTTTGTTGCTCGCCGGCGAACCAGGCACAGGGAAAACTCTGCTCGCAAAAGCCATGGCGGGCGAGGCGGGTATTGCCTTTATTTCCATGGAAGGTTCAGGTTTCCGCGCCATGTTTTGGGGCGTGGATGTGCTAAAGATGATTCGCTTTATATCGCAGGCGCGGAAATTGGCTAAGGAGTACGGCGCTTGTATCGCTTATATCGATGAAATTGACGCGGTGGGAATGTCGCGTGGCGGCGTGATGGGAGGCGGTATGATGGGCGGTATGGGCGGCATGATGGGCGGGGGAACAGGCGCGCTCACCCGCTTGCTGTATGAAATGGATGGCGTGAGCGAACTATCGCGTTGGGAGAAATTACGGGCTCGTTGGTATCAATGGCGCAAGAAGCCGGTGCCGCCGCGCGACTGGCACATTTTATTCATGGGGTCAACGAACCGTCCCGATGTGCTCGACCCCGCGTTGACTCGTCCCGGGCGTTTTGACCGAACTGTTGTTGTGAACAAACCAGACCGCACCGGTCGCCGCGAGATCGTAAAATATTATCTGAGCAAACTTCAAATCGACGACTCGGTTGATATCGAGGCGATTGTCAGCGATACGGCTTGGGCGACGCCGGCGAGGATCATGTCGGCGATCACAAAAGACGCAGTTCGCCTCGCGTTGTTCGACAACCGCGATAAAGTTTCGCAACATGACATCGAACTGGCGTTTCAAGAACAGGCGATGGGTTTGGAAAACCCGGTGGAGGAAATGCAGGAAGATCAGCGCCGGCAGATCGCGTATCACGAAGCGGGTCATGCGGTGGTGCAGTATCACTTACGCCCCGACGAGCGTATTGTGCGGGTGAGCATCATCCGTCGTTCGGAGGCGTTGGGATATGTATTGCCCGTTCCGAACTACGATATTTACTCACTGCCATTACGAACCTTTGTGGCGGATATCCTTGTATCGATGGCGGGGCATGTGGCGGTGAAGTTATTCCTCGGCGAATATTGGACAGGCGCCACGGGTGACTTCCAAAATGTGCGCGCGCGGCTGTGGCAATTGGCTCACTACGGCTATTTCGGTCCGCCGCTGGAGGTGCAAGTCAGCGCGGGGATCGGCAAGGATAAAACGGATGTGGTCGAGAAATTCTGGCGGAAACTCGAGGAGCAGACGGAGAAGATTCTCTCGAAGCACTCTGCCGAGGTGCACGCGGTTGCGAAAGCTTTGTTAGAGAAAAACGATCTGACAGGAAAAGCGTGCATTGAAGTCATTCGCTCTGCGGCAAACGGCGCGGAAGCGGACGATAGCGGTCCCTTGCTCAAAGCGTTGGTCGAGGAGACCATTGTGACAGGCAATGGCAAAGACGCAAAACATGGGAAGAGCGGTAAGTCGCCTAGAAAAGCCGCCGCGAATCCTAAATTGAAATCGAGAAGGAAGTAAAGCAAACAGGCTGGAGAATTTCTCCAGCCTGTAAATATTTTTAGGACCTTCCGTAATTAACGATTCTCTACCGTACATGAAAGATTTTTACCGCAAAGCACGCTAAGGTCGCCAAGTTAAAAAAGGTTTTCTTTGAGTTCTTTGCGGGTGTCGCATGGCGACACTTGGCGGTGCAAGTGTACGGTAGAGAGATTAGCGAGAAAGAGCCTCGCCACAAAAGGGGAAAAAGAGCCTGGATTCCTTGTGTTCTTCCTTTGTGACCGTCGTGCCCTTTGTGTTTGAAAAAAAGAATTCCCTATTTCCACGACCAAAATCCGATAAACCCTTCGGCGAGCAGTCTGGGCTCCAATTGACCGGATGCCGCCACGACAGCGATGCCGGGGGTGCCGTTCGGGGATACGAAGGGCAGGAGCAGATTATTACTATCCGGCGACCAGATCGTAGCAGACTGATGATATTGATCGAAGTATTGCAAGGTATTCGAAAAAACATTGGTGGGCGCGAAAGGGAAGAGCTCTTTGCTCTCGCCGGAGACCGCGTCTACCATGTTGAGTTGCAGGGCGGATAATTCTTGTCCCGACGAATCGGTGACTTGCAGAGGTTTGAAATAAGCGAGTTGTCTGCTGTTCGGCGACCAGAAAAAGGCAAGGACATCATCGGTCTGGAAGAAATCCTCCGAGGTGGCGAGGTCGACCACGTGTAATTTTCCGACAATGCCAGCAGTGTTGAGATTTTCAGTCCCTTCGATATAGGCGACCAATTCGCTATCCGGCGACCATGCGAATGCCGCATTGAGTTCGAACTCTCCGATGGTTTGTTGAAATTCGCCTTTCGAATCGGCTACCACGAGTTCCTTCTTGCCCTCGTCGTTGACGCGGGGGTAGAGAATCCGTTCCCCATTGGGCGACCAGGCCGGGGCTTGGAAAGAAGCGGGGTTTGCGTCCAGACCGTCCTCGATCACGACTGAGTCCACTTGCAAGAAGGCGAGGTGCTCCGGGGTGGAGGTTGTGTCACTGCCGGTGTGGACGATCATGGTTTTGCCGTTGGGAGCCCACGACCAGTAGTATGGCGCCCCGGTGTCAAGGATAACCGGCTCTTCCCCGGACGTCGGCACGTTTTGCAAAAGAATCGATTGCCGGTTTGCGTTGCCGCTTATCATGCTGACGTTTTCGTTGTCCGGCGACCAATACAGATAGAATGGAAACTCCGTTTCACTGGAAAAGATTTCTGCGGAGGTTTCATCATCCACGTTGTACACAGATAGGTCTGCTTTTGATTGCGCGGCGCCTGTGCCCTCGATGCCAACGTAGGCGATCTGATTTCCATCTTTCGACCAGGTTGGGAATTGGTAATACCGGTACGCGCTGGTTTGGGTTTCGGGTAACAACGCATCGTTGGTCACCGGAGTGGGGCTTTTTCCGCTTTGGTCGGTGACGTACACGTTCCCGTCGATGCCTATATACGCGATCAGTCCCGATTTGCGTTCGAGCAGAGGCAGTAAAGGGCTTTGAGGAAGTTGCGTATCTTGCGGCAGGCAGGCTGTGGCGATGAGCGCGGTGAGTGTGAGTAGAAAAAGTTTTTTCATTGTTCGGGTCCCGCGCTCAGCAATTCGAGCGCTTTTTCCAGGACGGGATCATGAGCGGGGAGGATATCGTCCCATCCCGCATCGATGGTAATTTGCGGTTGGACTCCGTTGCGCCCAAGATCTTCACCGTTTGGCAATTTGAAGGAACTGGTCTCGATGAAGATGCGCGAACCGTCTGGCAGATAAAACAAAGTTGTGGCTTCGATAGCGCCGGGGGTGGTCTCGCCGATCACGATCGCCCGTTTGTTTGCCTGCAACGCCGCCGCGAGTATCTCAGGCGAGCCGCTCGTGTGTTGTCCCACGAGGATGATCAGCGGCACAGATTGCGAACCGAACAGATCGGCGCCGGTCACGGAAACGCTTTGTTCGATTTCCTGGCTGTTATAAAACGTTCCCACCTTTCCATCGTGGAAGAGTTTGAGTAATTCCTCGAGGGGCCAGCCTCTGCTAGAACCAGCCACGCGCAAATCTAAAACCAATCCTTCAAGTTTCTGGTTGGTGGTAAGTTTTTGCAGGTTGGCGAGCAGGTCTTTGAATAGGCTGTCATTATTGATCACCGGAAACAGGATATACCCATACGGCGCCCCCTGCACATCGATTTGCCGCGCTTCGATCTGGCTGGCGCTGACGAGTTGCGCCCGCGTCACTTCGACGGTTCGTTCTGGTTTGCCAGGCGTCTGCACGTTCAAAGTGACGACACTCCCAGCCGGTCCGCGCACGCGCTTGACCACATCAATCCCCTCCTCCAGCAAAATAGGATTCCCGTCGATCGCATAGATGCTGTCATGCGCGCGAATGCCTGCCTGTTCGGCGGGCGATCCTTCGATCACGCCCAGCACGATGATGTGCGGCACAGCCTCCGCGTCAAACCCGATGAAGGCGCCGATGCCCTCGTACGTGGAAGTGGACTCGGTTTCGGCGGCGATCCGCTCGTCCCGCGATTGAAACAGGAGCGCGCCTTCGGGTAGTTTGCCTGTAAACTCCAGCATCAGCGCGTTGAACTCGTCGTTTGTCAAACCGTCAGAAATCCGCGCATGGTATTTGTCGAAAAGCGCGTCCCAATCTAGCTCGGCGGATTCATAGTAGATGTAATTATCTACAAGATGTTTTTGGATGGCATCGAAGACGCGCGTTTGATGTTCCTGCGGCGTGTACTGCGCTCCGAAATCCCCGGTGATCGGCTCGTCTTCTGGGGCGAATCCCGCGCAGGCAGAGAGCGCAAACGAGAAGATCAAAAGAACTGCAAGGATGGACTTGTTGGTTTTCATGGGACAACCTCAAAAACGCGCCGGTACATAATTCACACCATTGTACTCGTCTTATCTTGTTGGCAGGCTTCCGCCTTATATTTTCCTAATATTTTTTGGGTTCAATACCGAGATTAATCCCCGCCTGTCAACTTCGGAGTCGAGTTGAACCCAAATGAAACTGCGATGCGCGGAATATGGATCAATGCGGACGACCACGCCAGCGAGCCAGCTATCGAGATGCTTCAAGAAGACTTCCACCCGGTCGTTGACTTTGATCTCGTCAGCCATTTCGTTTTGAAAAAAGATACAACCCCGCGCCGGCGAGCATCATCACGCCGCCATTGATCGCCCATTGTGGATTGCCCGTCATATAACTGCCGGGCAAAATGTTGATTCCCTGCAAGAAAAATACCAAGCCGATAAGAAATAGCAGGATGCCGATAATGGTCAATGTGGATTTCATTCTTGGATTATACTCTCGCCTCTTTTCGACGGGATGCCTGTTTCAGCTTCTTCAAGCGGACTCGACGCCTCGACATTTCGCGGTACAATATAGAACGTACGTTCGTAAAATCCAATCCACGCGCGTTAGACCTTCGGCGCACACTACACAAATAATTTATGGACTTCAAACTTCAAGCACCCTTCATCCCTATGGGCGACCAGCCCGAAGCCATCCGCGGACTCGTGGATGGTGTGCATGGCGGCAAGAAACATCAGGTTCTGCTCGGCGCGACAGGCACGGGCAAGACGTTTACCATCGCGTCTGTGATCCAGGAGTTGCAAAAGCCAGCGCTTATCATGGCTCACAACAAGACGCTTGCCGCACAGTTGTATGCCGAGTTCAAGGAATTCTTCCCCGAGAACGCGGTGTCATATTTCGTTTCGTACTACGATTACTACCAGCCTGAGGCGTATGTCCCGCGCCACGACTTGTACATCGAGAAAGAGACTCAGATCAACGAAGAGATCGAACGCCTGCGACTCGCCGCCACTGCCGCGTTGATCTCGCGGCGCGACGTGATCATCGTCGCGTCGGTCTCGTGCATTTACGGTTTGGGCAACCCCGAAGAATTCGGCAAAGGGACAGTCACTCTCAAAGTGGGTGAGATGTATCGGCGCAACGCGTTGCTCCGTCAGTTGATCGAATCGCAATATCAACGCAACGACATGGATTTGAAAACTGGCACATTCCGCGTGCGTGGCGATACGCTGGAGATCATCCCCGCGTATGAAGACAAAAAAGGATTCCGCATCACCTTCTTCGGCGACGAGGTAGAACGCATCATGCAGTTCAGCCCCGTTACAGGCGAAGTGTTCGAAGAGCCGAATGAAATTTCAATTTACCCCGCCAAGCAATATCTCACCGCCGCCGATAAAATGAAAGATGCGATCGCCGACATCGAAGCCGAGTTGGACGATCGGCTGAAATTCTTCAAAGAGACTGGCAAGCATCTCGAAGCGCAGAGACTCGAGCAACGCGCGCGCTACGATCTCGAAATGCTCAAAGAAGTTGGCTATTGTTCAGGCGTCGAGAATTACTCGCGTCATCTAGATCGCCGCGCGGCTGGCACGCATCCGTGGACGATGATTGATTTTCTGCCGACAGATTATCTGCTGGTGATTGACGAGAGTCACATGACCGTCCCGCAGATTCGCGGCATGTACAACGGCGACAAAGCGAGGAAAGAAACGCTCGTCGAATATGGATTCCGCCTGCCGAGCGCGGTGGATAATCGTCCGCTCAAGTTCGAGGAGTTCGAAGAGGTGATGGGAAGCACGATCTACACGTCCGCCACGCCTGGACCGTACGAGATGGGACATGCGGAACAAGTGGTCGAGCAGATCATCCGTCCGACGGGACTCGTTGACCCCGAAGTGGAAGTGCGACCCACTCGAGGGCAGGTGGATGATCTGGTTGGCGAGATCAAGCAGAGGGTCGAAAGAGGCGAGCGCGTCCTTGTCACCACGTTGACGAAGCGGATGTCGGAAGATCTATCCGAATACTTGAAAGAGTTGGAGATGAAAGTCCAATACCTGCATTCGGATGTGGAGACGCTCGAACGCGTGGGTATTTTGCGCGACCTGCGTATGGGCGTGTACGATGTGCTGGTCGGAATCAATTTGTTGCGTGAAGGTCTCGACTTGCCCGAAGTGTCGCTGGTTGGAATCTTGGACGCGGACAAAGAGGGTTTCCTGCGTTCGGAAACTGCGTTGATCCAAACCATCGGTCGCGCGGCGCGTCATGTCAACGGGCGTGTGATCATGTACGCCGACAAGATGACCGACTCGATGAAACGCGCGATTGACGAAACGAATCGCCGCCGCGCCAAGCAGGTGAAATACAACACCGAACATGGCATCGTGCCGATCAGCATTCACAAAGCGATCCACGATCTCACCGAAGAGTTGAGCGCGAAGGCGGTTGGCGAGATGCGCGGCGAATACAAAGTGAAGCAAGACCTGCCGCGCAATGAACTGCGCCAAGTGGTGCGCGACATGGAAATCCAAATGAAGGAAGCCGCGAAGAATCTCGAATTCGAACGCGCCGCCGCGTTGCGCGATGAGTTGTATCAGTTGAAGAGTTTGCTGGCGGAGGATGAAAATCTGAAACCGTGGGAACGAATTAAGTTGTTGACGGGGGAGGAATAATTTAGAGATTGGAGACTAGAGATTAGTTCCCTGTCAATGTCTCCTTGCAAAAGACTCGGGCGAGCATCCAACGTCTTTGAGTTACCTTTTCGTGATGATGGGGGTTTCCTACGCGGTTATGCCCATCGCTATATAATTGGGAAAAATTTATAGTTTTTGACGCAGTTGTACTGCGTCAAGGCAGGCGGCACGAGCTACCGGGCAAATCGAGCTGTCGCTTGAACTCTCGTGAAGTATTGATAATTGGAAAAAAATTTAGGAGAATCCATGCGTCCCTTTGTAACCTTGTTTTTGATTTTGGCTTTAATGTCCATTGCTTGCGGAAGCGGGACCGTGTCTACGCCCGCGCCTGTCGTTTCAACCGATGTGAATGTGCCCTCGTCTACCGCCTTCGTGTCTTCCAGCCCGACCGACGAACCTGTTCCTCCCACGTCAACTCCCTCGCCTGAAAATGTGATCTTCGTGGATACGCTCGAACAGGAAGTGTATCCGTTCGCGCATAATGGGAAATGCTCCTTGGCTGAAGCCATTATGGCGGCAAATACGGCAAAGCAATTTGATTCGTGTAAAACAGGAGTCTTGGGCGAAAGCGTGATCGAGTTAATGCCTGGCGAATATGTTTTTACCCAAGTTGACCAATCGCCTCCCGTGTATGAATGGTTGATCAGCGTCACCGATGTTGGCACTGCTCTCCCGCCAATTGCGTATCCCATGACCATTCACGGCAATGGCGCAACCTTGACCCGCGCTGAAAATGCCGAGCCATTTCGGTTTTTTGAGTTGATGGTCAATTCGACGTTAACCATGGATAACCTCACCATCCAAAACGGCGACGTGGCGAAAGATTGGGGCGGCGCCATCTATTCGATGAGTTCATCTATTTTTTTGGATCGCGTCCGCTTTGTCAACAACAGTTCCGATAACGGCGGCGCGATCTATTTCACTCTCGGCAGACTTGACATTTCAAATAGCGAGTTCATAAACAACACAAGCACAAACAATGGCGGCGCGTTGTTCATCGATTCGTCGCGGTCTTCAATCCAATCCACTCGTTTTGAAGGCAACGAATCGGACGGCAATGGCGGCGGTTTGTATGCCTATTTTGCCACGCTGGTGATCGCCGATAGTTTTTTCATGAAGAACCGCGTCACGGGCAACGCCAACGGGAATTGGGGCGGCGGCATGTTTACCAATCACGTAAACGTCACTATTACGGGAAGCCAGTTTTATCAAAACGAGTCGGCCGCTTATGGCGGAGCGGTGGGCGTGATCAATCCCATCCTCGCGGGCATAGATCCTGAAGAGGATAATATGCTCCAGCAAATTCAAGACGCCCCAATGGTTTCCGATATGCTGACCAGCATCCCTGGCTTTCAAGCCACATTGGAAGCGCACCCTAGCGGCATTTACTCGAATTTCAACGAGGATATACAGATCCACAACAATTGTTTTGCCAATAACAGAACGGTGGGTATCGAACCAAATTGGACGAGCGGCATCCATGCCAGCGCGGCAACTGCCGATGGAAATTATTGGGGCGACCCCAGCGGACCCTCGGGCAGAGGTCCTGGCTCGGGCGATAGCGTCGGCAAGAATAAGGTCGTCTTTGCGCCATTCTTGACCGAAGCGCCAGATTTTTGCGATCCCGCGCTCTCTGAAATTGATTGAATAAAGCGGGCGTCACTTTGGTAGTGACGCCCGCTTTTCTTAGTGGATGAATTGATTAGATAAAGGTCGCAATCTCGTCCAGCGGCTTTTTTGTGATGACGGGGACTTCCGCATCATTCGCAGGGAAGCCTGTTACTAACAGTAGAAATGGTTTTTCATCTGACGGTCGGTTCAGAATCCCGTTGAGGAATCCCATTGGGCTGGGGGTGTGCGTCAGCGAAACCAAGCCCGCGTTGTGAATCGCCGCGATCAAAAAGCCTGTCGCAATCCCCACCGATTCGTGGACGTAATAATTCTTCACGCGGCGTCCATCGGGTAATTCGCTGTGATTCTTCCCGAAGATGGCGATCAGATATGGGGCGGTCACAAGAAACGGTTTGTGTTCGTCCGTGCCGAGCGGGGCGAGGGCTTCGAGCCATTCTTTCGGGGCGCGGCGTTGATAAAAATCTTTTTCCTCTTCTTCCGCCGCGGCGCGAATTTCATGTTTCACCTTCGGGTCGCTGACCACGACAAAATGCCACGGTTGCAAATTCGCTCCGCTGGGCGCGGTCCCTGCGGCGATGAGACATTCCTCAATAATTTCACGCGGAACGGGCTTGTCTGAAAAATGCCGAACCGTGCGGCGGCGTTGCATGTGCGCGCGGAAATCTGTGGCGCGTTGGACCATTTCTTGCGATGGTTGTTCAGTGAAACTCAACGGGTGAAATTTTGCGGCGGGCATGGGTTCTCCTGTAGAAGTCGTGTTGTAGGTCGGGCTTACAGCCTGACAAATTTTTGCGTGGCGATGATCGGCGAGTTGATAACTCACCTTACACAGTAAAGGTCGCAACGCGAGACTGCGAAGCGTCTCGCGTTTTAGGTTGTACTCGCCCAAGAGCGACATATTGCAGGTTAATAATTAAACCGAGCAATACGGCAATTATTCACAGACCCCGAAGGCGGCGCGTTGAGCCTGTCGAAACGGGTCAAATGATTGTAGTATTGAAGGATGTATCACATTCAACCCCGAAGGGGTGTCAGATGCGGCAAATTTATGGCATCCCTTCGGGATTTAGAGACCCATTTTGCCGCTTTTAGAATCCTATCATCCCTTCGGGATTGGCTTTATGGCAATAATCCATAACGTGTTTATTGCTAGATTTATTGGTTAATTTGCAAAATGTCGCATTACGAGAACTGAACTGACTTCAACTGTGTAGGTCGGGTTTGTAGCCCGACAAGCTTTTGCATGGCGAAGGCGTCAGGCTAAAAGCCTGACCTACGCGGATTTATATCTCAACAACCTCAACGCATTCGCCACGACGACCAGCGTGCTTCCCTCGTGAAAGATGACGGCGATGCCGATGCTGATGATACCAGTGATTGACGTGACGATGAGCAAACCGATCACGCCCAATGCGATTGCCAGATTTTGAATGATGATCGCGCGAGTGGCGCGTCCCAAGCCGACCGCGAATGGAAGTTTAGAAAGATCGTCGCCCATCAATGCAACGTCGGCGGTTTCAAGTGCAACGTCAGTTCCTGCGCCGCCCATTGCGATTCCAACGGTTGCATTGGCGAGCGCGGGCGCGTCGTTGACTCCGTCGCCGATCATCGCGACTTGACCATATTCTTTCACGAGATCACGGATGATGGTGAGTTTATCTTCAGGCATTAAGTCGGCGCGAAATTCTGTCAGACCGATCTCACTTGCAATTGCAGATGCAGAACGCGCGTTATCGCCTGTCAACATAATGGTGTGTGCCACGCCAGATTTTTTGAGCGCGTTCATCGTCGGCGCGGCTTCGTGACGCAAGGTGTCTGCGAGCGCGATCAAGCCTGCCAACGTTTTATCCACCGCGATCCACATCAACGTTTTGCCTTGCGCTTGCAATGCCTCGGCGCGTGAAATTGATTCGGATGAAAGCGTTACGCCCGCTTCGTTCATCAACTTTTGATTGCCGATCCAAATCGTTTTGCCGTTCGCCACCGCGCGCAAGCCGCGTCCCGTCAGCGACTCGACGTCGTCCACTGGCGAGACAGGCAGACCTTGAGTCTGAGCCGAGCGCACGACCGCCTGCGCCAACGGATGCGCGGATCGAGATTCCGCACCCGCCGCGATGGATAGTAAATCCGCTTCGCTTCGACTGTGCTCAGCGCTAGCTTTCCACCCTGAGGCTGGCAACACAACTACATCTGTCACCTCGGGCTGACCGTGAGTCACGGTTCCAGTTTTATCGAAGGCGATGGCTTTGAGCAGTCCGAGATTTTCAAGATGCGCGCCGCCTTTGACCAACACGCCGTTTCGCGCGGCTTGCGCAACACCTGCGAGAATTGCGGCGGGTGTGCCAAGCGCGAGGGCGCACGGCGATGCGGCGACGAGCAGAGTCATCGCGCGTAAAAATGATTCGCGGAATGGGAAACCAAAGAGAGGAGGGACAACAATGACGAGCGCGGTGAGGATGAGGACTGCTGGAACAAACACGCGCTCAAATTTTTCAACGGTTTGTTGCGTGGGAGATTTTTGCGCTTGCGCTTCCTCGACCATTTTCATCACGCGCGCCAGAGTTGAATCTTTTGCGAGGCGAGTCACTTTGACTTCGAGCGCGCCTTCGCCGTTGACCGTGCTTGCGAAAACTTGATCGCCAACCGTTTTATCAACGGGAAGCGATTCCCCTGTGACGGAGGATTGATCAATGCCAGAGTTTCCATCCAGGATGATTCCGTCAACAGGGATGCGCACGCCAGGGCGGACGATGACCACATCGTCGAGTTGCAATGACTCGACGGGAGATTCCTGTTCTTTGCCATCGCGGCGGACCAACGCGGTTTTTGGCGCAAGGTCAGCCAACGCGCGGACAGCGCGACGCGCGCGATCTAATGCGCGTTCTTCCAATGCGTGACCGAGACTAAACAGAAAAAGCAACAACGCGCCTTCGGCAAACTCGCCGAGGAACGCTGCGCCAATTGCGGCAACGACCATAAGTCCGTCTGTGTCCAGTCTTCGTTCGCGCAATGCGTGCCATGCGTGGCGTGAGACATCCCATCCGCCCAAGACATAGGCGACTGCGAAGAAGCCGATGCTGAGGAATGTTGGAAACCCAAGAAACACATCGCCGAGCCAGCCGACCAAGAGGAACAATCCTGACAAGAGGCTGAATAGCAATTCTCTATTCTCTTGTAACTTTGCCTGAAATTCATTGAGCGGAATTTGATACCCCAACGAACGGACTCGCTTTTCGATGGCGGCGCGAGTGATCTTGTGATTGTCGTACTCGATCCACATCTTCTCGGTGGGGTAGTTGACGTTGACCGACAGCACGCCATCCATGCGCCCGACGCTGTGTTCGATGACGAGACTGCAATCGGAACAGTCCATGTTCTCGATGGGAATCGATTCGTGATGAAAGCGATTTGTGATTTGCGCGCCTACGAGTTCGGCGAGGCGCTTCACGTCGGAGAGAGTCAACAAGTTGGGGTCGTAGTGCAGGCACAGGTCAACGGGCGTTTTGTCGCGTTCGACGTGGGCGCGGATGATTCCCTTTTTGCCATGAAGCGCCGTCTCGAGCCGCACGAGACATTCGTCCTTCTCGTTTTCCACGCCTGGGAGTAACAGCGGGATGTCAATGTCAATTGTTTGTTCCATGAAATGATTCCTTGTTCGGTTAGGTAATGGCTTGTAGGGCGGGTTTTCAACCCGCCGTTGATTGAATTTCAAGAAGGTGTCAGGCTAAAAGCCTGACCTACGATTCCGTGTAGGGCGGGTTTTCAACCTCCATTGGCCTGTAGCGCAATTATCCATGCTGTACATGCTCAAGACCCATGCGATAGAGTTTTTCGACGTGGTCGTCGTCGAGACGATAGAAGACCTGCCTGCCTGACTTGCGCGCGCGGACGAAGCGCATCTGACGGAGTCCGCGCAGTTGATGCGACACGGCGGATTCGGTCATGTTCAATTTCTCCGCGAGCGCGCCGACGCCCATCTCGCCATCGAGGAGCAGGGAGATGATCCGCACGCGGCTGGCGTCGCTGAGAGCGCTGAATAGTTCGGCGAGTTGAATGGCTTTGAGTTCGGTGAGTTTCATAATATTGAATAGTTGAGCAAGCGTTCATATATTACTTCGGGAAATAAACCCTGTCAAGAGATAGGGTTTATTTGCAAAAAACGTCCCGATGTATGTAGGGTAGGTTTTCAACACGCCGTTAATCGAAATTCAAGAAGGTGTCAGGCTAAAAGCCTAACCTACGAGCTTCACGAAAATTCAGGCGACAGTGCAACTGTCGCCTATCTTGACGTATGCTAATCACCAATCGGCACAATCACCACGCTGGCTTTGATGTGGTGGCGTAGGTCGCTGATGACCGTTCCGTGAATCAGGTCGGATACGCCTGTATGACCATGCCCGCCGACGACGATCATCTCTATGTTTGAATCGTTGATCATTTTCGCCAGTTCTTTGCCTGGCTCGCCGCTTCCGATCTGCCATTCGGAGTTGACTTTGTTCGCTTTCATCATCTCGGTCAATTTTTCGAGTCGGTCGCGGTCTGCGAGCGTTTCGGAATCTTCGCCCTCGGCCCCCAGCCTTCTTGCCACTGGGCTTTCGACAACGTGCAACAGCGTGAGTTTCGTTTGCTTTTTGTTGATGAAGCGCAGACTTTCCGTGAGCAATTTTTCGTCCCTGCCTGAAAAGTCTAACGCCACGCCGATGTGCTGGTAGGGCGGAGGTGGTTGGATCGCGTTGATCGGTTGCGCGGCTTGACGGTGGACGCTCCCGATGCGAAATCCGTTTTTGTCCAGCCAGGGATGCGCGACCACGTAAAGCAATAGCACTCCGAGTAATACGGTTAACGGGATCACGGTCGCTTCGATGATCCACGCGTCGCTTCCCGCGTCGGCGATCCACGTTCCAATTTGGTCAACGATCAATTTGATGTTCAGCGACAAAATGATTCCCGCCACGATCCATGCTAGGGCTTTTATCTTCGGGCTGATGGTGAATTCGCCCATGCGGCGTTTGTCTGCTACTGCGTTGATCAGCGGAATGATCGCAAACGGCAGTTGCAGCGAGAGGACGACTTGACTCAACACAAGCATCGCGCCTGTGGCGTTTTCGCCGAAGTGGGCGATAACAAGTATCGCGGGAATGACAGCCAGAAGTCGGGTAATGAGGCGGCGCAGCCACGGGCGAATCCGCAGGTTGAGGTAGCCTTCCATCACGATCTGCCCGGCGAGCGTGCCGGTGATGGTGGAACTCTGTCCCGAGGCGAGAAGCGCGATGGCGAACGCGATCGGCGCGATGGACGCCCCAAGCAGAGGCTCCAGCAAATGATGCGCGTCTTGAATCTCCGCTACGGCAAAATATCCGTTTCTGTGAAAGACCGAAGCCGCCATCACCAGAATCGCGGCGTTGATAAAGAAAGCAATGTTGAGCGATAACGATGTGTCAATCGTGTTCCAGCGCAGAGTCTTTTTGACTTCGTCGCTGTCGCGCCCGATCTTGCGAGTTTGCACGAGTGACGAATGCAAATATAAATTGTGCGGCATGACGGTCGCGCCTAAAATGCCGATGGAAATATATAACGCGGTCGCGTCGGGCAGGGATGGGACAAAGCCATGAGCGATGCCGACCCAATCAGGTTTGCCCAAAAGGATCTCGATGAAGAAAGCGACGCCGATGGTCCCGACCAACGCGATGACCACGCTTTCCAGTTTACGAATCCCCGCATGTGACAACAACAAAAGCAGGAATGTATCCAACGCGGTAAGTATCACGCCATACAGAAGTGGGATACCGAAAAGTAATTGAAGCGCGATGGCAGAGCCGATCACTTCCGCCAGGTCGCAGGCTGTGATGGCAATCTCTGCCAGAATGTAGAGCGGGATGTTGACAATGGGCGGGTAATCTTCATGACAGACTTGCGCCAGGTCGCGGCGACTGACGATGCCGAGCCTCGCGGCTAGACTTTGCAGGAGAATCGCCATAAGGTTGGACATCAATAAGACCCAGATCAAGGCGTAGCTATAGCGGCTTCCGCCCGCGATGTCGGTCGCCCAGTTGCCCGGGTCCATGTAGCCGACGGATACCATCAATGCGGGCCCAGTGATCGCCAGCCAACGTCTCCATGAGGAGGCTTTGGCTGGCACAATAACGGATTCATGTACTTCTGAAAGGGAATTTTGCGAATGTTTTTTCATGTTTGTTCTTCGATGTTTGCGTGATAAAAGATTTGAGACAATACCATGTCACTCTGAGGGAGCGGGGTTTGCGACCGAAGAGTCTCTTGTGTTGGCAGTAGAGACCCTTCGCTATCGCTCAGGGTGACATTTTGAGATGACTTTAGAAAAGTTTCGGCAAAAAGCGACCTGTGCGCTTCATGTACTCACGATACTCGTCTCCGAATTTTTCGATGAGGTTGGCTTCCTCTTTCGGTGTGCGGATCGCCATGAGGACGAATGCCAGGATGCCGAACATCCCGATAAACCAGTTGTCCGCCATCATGCCAAAGGACAAGATGAATGACGAACCGATCGTGTACAACGGATGACGGATGTATTTGTAAATCCCGTGCGTGGCGAGTTTGTGTTCTTTGCGCGTCGCGCTGGTAGGAGTGATTCCGCTCCCGATACTGCTGAAGAGCCAGTAGATGCCGAACACGCACAGGATTCCAATCCCAACGCCGAGCCGGCGAATCGATTCGGGGAGTCCGATCTTCGACCACGCCATCCATTGCGGATTAATGAGATAGATAAGCGGACTCAGCCAGAGGATCAGTCCTCCGATACGGATGAAGTTCATCATTATCGAGCCGTCCACTTTGCGGGAAACGGTTTCGCCCGATTCCTTGTCCGCTTTGCGGCGGAAGTAACCTGAGATGCCGATGCCTATGAACAAGACAAGCGCGGCGATCATGCGGAAAATATTTTCGTTCATTTTTTACCTTTCATTCGTTCTGTTAGTTCAAGATATTTGTTGTACGGTTCGGCTGTCCAGCCGTTGACTCCATGTTTGGGGAAATACACGCCATGCAGATAAACCTGCCCGACTGTCATCAGGGCGATCATGCCCCAAAATGCATACCTGCTAAACAAAATGCCGATGATTGTCAGGACGCCGACAACGATAGCAAGTTTAGTGATCCTTCTTTTTGTTGGAGCATGCTTTTCAAATTTGTTGAAGACAACGAAGTAAGCAAGGCTGGCAATCGTCAGAACGATGAGGATTTCGGTCAGGCTGACTGCTGGTAAAGATGGAAATAAAACTGCGCGTTCAAACATGTTCGTTAACTTTCTTTGATTGATTTCTTGCAAAGGTCAATCGTAGGTCAGGCTTTTAGCCAGACTTACAGCCATGCAAAAGATTGTCAGGCTACAAGCCTGACCTACCAGGCTATTAACTTTCTTCCACAAATATCTTGCTTGTGATATTCAATCCCAGCACGGAGGTTTTCTTCCCGACCTTGACCGTCAGATTGTGATCGTATGATGAATATTCCTTCATCTCGATACTTGCGCCAGGCGTAATGCCGAGCGATTCGAGATGACGAAGCAGGTCATCGTCTGCGGCTTTGACGCATTGGATCGTGCCAGTTTGATTCGGTCTCAGCGCGGAGAGCGGAGTCGAATCGTCCAGCGGCATCTTTAGGTCGGCGGTGGGGATCAACTCTCCATGCGGGTCGCGAAGCGGATGTCCCATCGCGGCGGCGATGCGTCGCTCAAAATCTTCCGAGATGACGTGTTCGAGTCGCTCCGCCTCCTCGTGCACTTCATCCCACGAGTAGCCGAGTGTTTGCACGAGCCACGCTTCGAGCAGACGATGATGCCGAATCACTTCGAGCGCGGCTTTCTTTCCATCTTTCGTGAGCGTCACGCCTTGATGTTTTTGATATTCAACCAGCGGCGGATTCGACGCGGCAAGTTTTTGGATCATGCCCGTCACCGACGCGGGCTTGATCTTGAGTCGCTCCGCGAGCGCGTTCGTGCTGGCGGGCGCGCCGCGATCGGTCAACTCGTAGATGTGTTTCAGGTAATCCTGAATCGAGATGGTGAGTGTTTGTTCCATTAGCCGTTCCAAAGTGTGATCGTTGTGCAGGCGAAGAAAACCATGAACGCGATGTTGAAGCCTGCGCCTTCTGTCGCGTCGCGCATGAATTGCGGCAGGATGCGTTTGATAACCAGCCACGCGATGGTCATTGTGAGCGGGTTGACCCACGTCAACCAAAGCGGGAATGACGTTTGACCCGATGCGACCAAAATCGAAAACCAAATCGATGCGATCACAATGAAGATCATGATGGGCGCGTATGTGATGATCAAAACTTTTTTATGCCGCTCGATCATTTTGACGATCACCGCCTGCGACTCTTCGCTGACATTATTCAAGGCGTGGACGTATTCGCCCATGTAATAAAACGTGCCGTGGACGAACGCGCCAAGAATGGATGCGGTTCCGAACAAGCCGACAACTGTCAGCACAGCGGAGGCGTTCGCACCGCCCAAGCCTTGATAGATGTGCCAGTATCCTGCGACGTATAAAGGTGTCCCGAACACGCCGAGCAACGCGCCCCAGATCATTCGCTTCGGCGACAGTACGATCATCTTTTCGGCATCGGAAAGCAATTTGACGAACGGCTTGAGTTTGGGAACCTCGTCGAGGTTCACTTTGCTCGCGAGCAAAAGCACATCGCCGATGGCGTAAAGGAACGCGCCGAGGAAGGCGAGTATTCCAGAGATTCGGAGGGGGAGGAGAATGGTTTCCATTTTATTTGCTTTGCGTAGCCAGCGTTCTCTAACGCTGGGTCATGCGGTAGTCGGCGCTAGAGAGCGCCTGCTACACAAAATTATTTAATCAACAATCCCGTCACCCACAGCAGCATCATGCCTGTCAACACGCCGCTGAAGACGGTCATGGGCATGGAATCGCGCTGGGTGTCTTTTTGAATCAATTTGGCGATCTCGTAGATCACTTGGAAGATCGCGCCTGCGCCGATGGCGAGGAATAGTACAGCGAGAAACGGCGAGGGAGCGTATCCGCCGATCCATGCGCCGAGGATGGCAGGTCCGCCGCCAATCAAGCCCATGACTGCGAGTCGTCCAATCGTGGGTCTATCGCGTAATACGGGAGCGATAATGCCGAGTCCCTCGGTGATGTTTTGGATGATGAATCCCACGACGAGGAATGTTCCCAGCGCGATCTCGCCAACGTTATACGCCGCGCCGATGGCGAGTCCCTCGCCTAAGTTGTGGAATCCGATTCCTACGGCGATGATGAACGCGACCGATAAACGTCTCTGCGATTCATTGCCTGAGGTATTCGTTTGACTCTTTGAAATCGCATCGAGCAAAAGGAAAGTTGCGACCGCGCCGATGCCGATGAGTCCGATGCCTTGAAATGTGGCTGGAACTTCAGCCGCAAATTCCAACGCTTCGGCAAGCGTGTCTAAGCCTAAGAAGATCAGCAAGCCAGCCGTCGCCGCCATGAGGAAGGTCATCGTGCGGCGACCGAGAGTCCGCAATGCGGGGAACCAGAAGATGCCGAGGAAAACGGGAATCACACCGACGTATAAGCCGATCAATGTGAAGCCCCAAAATGTTGCCGCATCGGGTTGTGGAGTTTCGAATGCGACGGGAATGTCCACGCCGAAGACGATTGCATTGCTTGTGAAAACGCTGACGCCGTATGCTTCGCCGTGATTCCATGGATAAGGGATGTGAATCACAGCGCGTCCGAGTCGCGGGATCGTTGTATTGGGCGAAACGGTGAACGGCATGATGGCTTCATTCACGCCGACTTGCGCGATGGTGATCGCATCGGGTCCCATGTTGCGGACGTGGAGTTCGATCACATCGCGCTGGAGGTTATAGCGTTCGATGTCGAGAGTCTCAATTGGAGCGGCAGATTCCATGTCCAAGCCGCCGCCCGTGGAGAGGAAGAGCGCGATCACTCCAGCGAGGAGAATGATGGGGAGCAGAAGCAGGACGAAGGTCCGAAAAGTGAAGCGTGTGGGTTCAGTCGAGTGAGTCATGATGAGCCTCTATTCCGTCACTTCGAACATGCCGTTCCAGCCGAGTTCCGCAAATTCCGTCACGTGCGCGTGGAACATGTACATGCCTGGATATTTGTAACTGAATTCGAGAATGCCGCGCTGTGCCTGCCCTTGAATGATCGTGTCGGTGAATTCGGCGGGCGTGAGGCTTGTGCCAGTGGGATAGTATTGAAAAAAGTTTGCGTGCAAGTGAAACGAATTGATGAGATCGAACTCGAGGATGTTCACAAGATAGATGCGAATCGTTTCGCCGACCTTGATCTGAATCGGATGGTTTTGATAATGAAAAGGAATCGCGTTGACCGCGTAAAAATCATTCGCATCATCGAAGTCCACATCAAAGCCGCTCATCACCATCACCATCTCGCGATCCACGCGCGGACGTCCGCCTTTGGGGTCAACGATGAACGTGCCGTAGAGTCCTTTCGCGATGTGACGCGCAAGCGGGAACGCGTGACAATGATAGAGGTGGAGTCCGAACGGTTCCGCATCGAACTCGTAGACGAATGATTCACCAGGCAAAACGTTTCCTCCCGGACCCGAACCTGGCACGCCGTCCATCGAGCCCGGGTGAAACCCGTGAAAGTGCATCGTGTGCGGATGATTGCTTCCATTTGTGAACTCAATGCGAATTCGGTCGCCCTCTGTCGCGCGCAGTGTTGGACCCGGTATGCGTCCGTTGTATACCCATGCAGGGTAAACAATGCCCGGAACAACTTCGATGTCTTTGTTGTGCGCGACGATCTTGTATTCGCGCAGGGTTTGTCCGTTTGGCAAAGTAGAAACTTCGCCGTAATCGAAATCGGTCAATATGTCGTCGGGGTTGAAGCCGTTCGCTTCGTGATCCACTTCGCCGACGGTGCCGGGCATAATGCCGCCATGTCCATCGTGTTGTATGGCTGGCGCGGCAAGGACTTTCGTTTTGTTCGCGTGATCGTGGTTCGTGTTTGCAAGCACGCCGACTCCCGCCGCGCCGAGGAGGGTGAGTCCGCCCGTTTTGAGGAAGTCCCTTCGTGTGAATTTCGTGGTCATCGATTCTCCGTAATGGTTAACTAAACAAAAATTTAGGCATACCTAAATTTTAGAATGGGATGAATATTCTGTCAAGGGCGGATTTGGAATTGGCGAAAATACCCGTCCAAAGATTCTGGTTTCGATCTTGCCAAAATACAGGGTTGACTTTTTGTGGGGGAGTCTGTACAATGCGTTTGTTAGTCCAGTGAATTTACAAAGTCGTCAGACAAATTGTTCTTCTTGTAGTGGCAATCCAAATTCTTGTTGCAGGAAACTTGATGAAAAAGGCTACGCATCAACAAACGAAGCAACACAATCGAGATTTGGTTCTCAGAACGATCTTTGCCAATGACCCGATCAGCCGCGCCGAGATTGCGCGTATCACCCACCTGACCCGCACCACGGTTTCAGATGTTGTGTCTGGCTTGCTTGCCGAAGGTTTGGTGCATGAAGTGGGGCGCGGGGAATCCATTGGAGGAAAATCTCCAATCTTACTGAGCGTCCTTGCAGATTCGCGCTATTTAATCGGACTGAACCTCGCGCAAGATAAATTCATCGGCGCGGTAGTCAATTTGAGGGGCGAAATCAAAGAGACCGTTGAAGTGGGCGTGCACGACGATAACGGGGAAAAAGCGCTCGAACTCGTTTACCAAATTCTTGACCAATTGAAACGAAAAAAATACAAGCCGCTTGTGGGAATTGGAGTCGGCGCGCCCGGCCTAATCAACACGCGCGAGGGAATCATTTTGAACGCGGTGAACCTGGAATGGGAAAATCTTCCGCTTGGTACTCTGCTTCAAAAGAAATATAAGATTCCCGTTCTCGTTCTCAATGACAGTCAAGCAACCGCGATTGGGGAATATGTGTATGGAAATAAGCACAAGCCGGACGAGAACCTGATCGTTGTCAATGTGAAGTATGGTATCGGCGCGGGGATATTAGTCAACGGGCAATTGTTTCAAGGCGACGGGGGAGGCGCAGGCGAGATCGGTCATGTGGTGATTCAAGAGAATGGCGAATTATGCCGGTGCGGCAAACGCGGCTGTCTGGAAACCATCTCCAGCGCGCGCGCGGTGATGCAGCGCTTGAAAATGGATTCGCTCGATGCGGTTCAATCCGCGTTTGAGGCTGGCGACGCCAAAACGAAAGAGTCAATCGAACGGGCGGCGCGGTATTTAGGCGTCTCTCTTGCAAATTTGATCGGCACACTGAATATTCAGAAAATCGTTTTGACAGGCGATATGACGCTCTTCGGTACGCCCTGGCTGGAAGCTGTAAATCGCGCGATGCAAAACGCCGCGTTAACTCGCATGTCTGAAGGCACTCAGCTTGAATTAGGCACCTTGGATTATCGCGCCTGTATCCTCGGCGCGTCTGCTTTCCTGTTGCAGGATGGATACTCGCCTTTGTTTGGCGGAGCGCATTAATGACTTTACCGTTAATCCCTCCGCGTGTTGCGCCTCCATTGGATGAAGAATTTCGCCCGGCGGTTTTGGCGCGTCGCGCGTTTCAGAATTCCGTTGAATCTGAGAGCGAGAGGCTGGTGATCGGGCTTGAAAGAAATAACGGAGAGTTTTCTCGAATCGAATTAAAAGTTTTTCCCGAATCGCACTCGAACTTCGGCGCAAATCTTGAATATGTTGAACGCGCTCTCAAGTTTCTCCTCTGGCAACGCGGCGGACACAAGATCTACGTTGGCGGCTCGCGCAAGATCGGCGAGCACATTCGAAATGATTACGCGGCAAACGGCGCTCGGAACTTTGATTACCATTTTATGGGAGATCAAGTCTACGAGCGCGCATTCGAAGTGGTCTTATGCGCTGCGGATGAAGTGCCCGCTTCTTTCGAGACGGGGAAACTGCTCGGCCGCAACCTGCAAGGTCATCGCATCGGCTTCGACTTGGGCGCATCCGACAGAAAAGTCAGCGCGGTGGTTGGCGGGGTTCCGGTGTTCAGCGAGGAAGTCATCTGGGAGCCGCGCAAACACTCTGATCCCGAATATCACTACAACGAGATCATGCAATCGCTGAAAACTGCCGCGAGCAAACTCCCGCACGTGGACGCGATCGGCGGCAGTTCCGCTGGCATTTATGTGGATAACCGACCGATGGTGGCTTCGCTGTTCCGGGGGATTCCTGTTGAGCGCTTTAGCGAAATCAGGAACATGTTCCTGCGAATTAGAGACGAGATGGGAGTGCCGCTGGAAGTGATCAATGACGGAGACGTCACCGCGTTGGCTGGCTCGATGTCCATTGAAGATAACGGCATTTTGGGTATTGCCTTGGGTTCGAGCGAGGCGGCGGGTTATGTGAACATGACTGGGCAGATCACCGGCTGGCTAAACGAGTTGGCGTTCGCCCCCATCGACTACAACCCAAACGCGCCGATCGAAGAGTGGTCGGGCGACCGAGGCTGTGGCGCGTCGTATTTTTCACAACAATGCGTTTTCAGGCTCGCGCCCAAAGCGGAGATCGATATCCCATCGAGCCTGACCGACGCCGAGAAGTTGAAATTTGTTCAGAACCTGCTGGATTCGGGATACGGAGGCGCGTTGAAGATCTGGCAAACGATGGGAATTTATTTAGGCTATGGCATTGCTCACTATGCCGAGTTTTACGACCTCAAGCATGTTTTGATTTTAGGCCGGTGCACCTCGGGACGAGGCGGAAATCTATTGTTGGAAGGCGTGATCAACGTGTTCGAAACCGAATTCCCCGAACTTTTGAAGAAAATAGAAATTCATTTGCCCAGCGAGAAATTACGCCGCGTGGGTCAATCCATTGCGGCGGCAAGTTTGCCGGTCATAGAACAGGCGCAGGCATGAAATTTTCTCTGAATACGGCTGAAGTTTTTATCCCGGACGGCGTGGCTGAGGAGCAGGCGCTGCGACGCACAACGCATTTATGCCTTGCCGCGCATCAGGACGATATTGAGATCATGGCGGCGCAACCGATCTTGGAGTGTTTTCAACAAAGCGATAAATGGTTCACAGGCGTTGTTGTCACGGATGGTCGAGGGTCTCCGCGCGATAGCCTTTATAAGGATTACACAGACGATGAGATGCGGGCTGTGCGTTTTCATGAACAGCGCAAGGCGGCATATGTGGGCGAGTTCTCCGCGCAAATCATGTTGGACCTGCCCAGCGCCACACTTAAGGACGCGTCTCGACAGGAACCCATCGAAGATTTTGTGGAGATCTTGCGCGCCACAAAACCGAACTATGTGTACACCCATAACCTTGCGGACAAGCATGATACGCATATCGCGGTTGTTCTGAGGGTGGTGGAAGCCATCCGCCGACTGGACCCGGCTGAACGTCCCGAGAGACTCGTGGGGTGTGAAGTCTGGCGCTCGCTCGATTGGATGATCGATCCGGATAAGGTGTTGATGAATACCTCCGCCCATGAAAATCTCCAGTTCGCTTTGTTGGGCGTCTTTGATTCGCAGATCGTCGGCGGGAAGCGGTACGACCTCGCTTCGATGGGGCGCCGCCGCGCCAACGCCACGTATTTTGAATCGCACGGCGTAGATGCGACACACGGGCTTTCGTATGCAATGGATATGACTCCTTTGATCGCCGAAGAGTCGCTTGACCCGGCTGTTTTTGTGCGGGAGTTTATTCATCGTTTTGCGCAGGATGTTGATACTCGTATTCGCCAGATGAACTGACTTTTCTTTATTTATCCTGTTCATGCGGCAGAAAGGAGATCGATCGAAGAGCATAGTATTTCAATTTGCGTATTCAACCGATGTTTGAAAAACTACAAGGAGAAGAAAAAAATGAACAAGAAACTGTTTACGTTGCTTTCAGTTTTGGTGTTGGTCAGTATGATGTTGACCGCCTGCGGTGGCGCGGCTCAGCCAAAAACCTTGAAGATCTACCTGCTTGATTACACCCCCGACACCATCGCGTGGTTGAAGAGCGATATCAACCCGGCGTTTGAAAAGGCTCACCCGGGCGTGACGGTCGAGATCACCGAAGGCTCATGGTCGGGTTGGGATACGACCTTTGCCGGTTTCTTCGCCGCGGGCGAAGGTCCCGACATCATTAACCTCGGCTCTGAAATGAACACGCTCTACGGCAAGAATCTTGCCGATATGGATCCGTACCTTGGCGCTGGCGCCTGGAGCGAGATCAGTAACTTCGGTCCCGCGCTCGAAAATGCCAAGTACGAAGGCAAACTGCGCGGTCTGCCGATCTTCACCGCTCCTCGTTACGTTTTCTGCCGTTCCGATCTTGCGACCGGCACGCTTCCGCCGAAGAGCTTTGCGGATTGGATTTCGTTCACGAAAGCCAACACAGTGATCGACCCCGCCACCAACTCGTTGACCCAACAGGCGCTTCACCCGGTGGATGCGGCTACCATGGCTGACTGGCAGTGGTGGTTGTTGGTCTTCTACTCTCTCGGCGGCCAACTTTATAAAGCCGATGGCTCGCCCAACTTCGATTCCCCGGAAGCGCTGGCGACCACCCAATTCCTGCTCGATCTGCGACAGGCTACCTACGGTCCCGCTTCAGATGCGGTTGGCGCGCTTCCTGCTGGCCAAGGCTCCGTCATTGATGTGGACGACGCCACGGGTAAGAACAACGGGGTGATCTGCCTTGCCCACTCCGGCTGGGCGGCTCCCGCGTTTGATCGCCCCGTCTGGGAAAATATTTCCATTGAACCGTTCTACGGCGATCCGGCGAACTTCCCCAACAGCAAACCGGTGGTGCTTGCGTTCAACGACTGGCTTGCAGTCGCGGATTACAGCCCGAACAAGGAACTCGCGGCGGATTGGTTGAAACTTGCCTTCAGCAAGGAAGGCAACAACAAGTGGAACGAGACCATGGGTCTCATCCCTGCCCGCAACGACTCGCAATACGGCTACGTGACCGACTCTCCGCAACTGCAACGCGAAGCGGAATTGGCGGCGGAATATGGCGTGGGCTTCGCTGGAATCAAGGAAGCCGCAAAATTGTCCACCATCATGCAAGACGCGTTGGGCAAATTGGTGACCGAAGAACTCACTCCTGAAGAAGTCAACCAGACGATTCAGGAACAATACTCTGCGGCGCTCGCCGAATAAGAAAAGATCTAAGTGAGTTGGGCGGGGAGTCCTCCCCGCCCAACTCTACTCTCGTACCTCGAGGAGTATGCCATGCTGGAAAACCCATATATCAATGTGTTGATCGTGGCGGTATTGACCGTTGCGCTCATTGTATCTGCCAGTTATGGTTTGGGTTTCCTTGCCCGTTCGATCGTCCGGGCGCGCGGCGCCACTCCCAAACAGCAAGAAAGCGCCTTTGCGGGTTATTTTTTCGCCGCACCCTGGATCGTTGGCTTCATCATATTTGTCGTTGTACCCCTGTCTTTTTCTTTATACTGGAGTTTCACCGATTATCGCATCGCCTCCGGCGCGCCGGCAACCTGGAAAGGGATCGAAAATTACCGCGACATCCTCCTCCATGATACTGGTTTCCGCGCCTCGCTTGTCAACACCTTGTATCTGACCTTGATCGGCTTGCCATTACAGATGGGAGTGGCGTTATTCCTTGCCGTGCTGTTGAACCAAAAGATGAAGGGCGAGCGCGTTTTCCGCATGGCGTTTTACTTGCCGGTGATCCTCGGCTTTAACACCGCCGTCTTGCTGTGCTGGCGTTTGATGTTGAATACCGGCACGGGTATTGTTAACCAGATCATTCGCGCGATATCCACTTCCGTTCCGCCCTTTGGAGTATTCAGTCGCGCGCTGATCCTCGTCCAGGAAGTTGTCACCGCGTTCTTTTTGGGGATGAATACGGGGAAATACAACCTGCTGACAAAAGTGCTTGAAGCGGGTTTCCCTGCCGACAACCGCGTTCCACTTTGGGTCCAGAGTCCATTGTGGACGAAAATGTCCGTAATTTTACTCATGGTCTGGGGATGCGGCACAATGATGCTGATCTTCCTCGCCGGTTTGAACAACATCCCCAAAGAATTGCACGAAGCCGCCGAAGTGGATGGCGCGACCGCCTGGCAAAAATTCTGGAGAATTTCCTTCCCCCTGCTCACCCCGTATATTTTCTATAACCTGGTCGTTGGGTTGATCGGCTCCCTGCAGATCTTCGAGCCGATCTTTGTCCTTTACCGTGATAACGAGCCGATTGTCTCTTCGACGATCTCAATGGTCTACTATCTATGGGAAACGAGTTTCAGCCATTTTGAGATCGGGTATGGCTCTGCCATTTCGTGGGTCATTCTTGTCATCATCCTCATTTTTACGCTTATCCAGTTCAAGCTTCAAGACCGCTGGGTAACCTACGATGTGTACTAGGCAGGCAAAATGAAAAGATACTTCCCCATCCTCAAAGGCATTTTGCTGTACGCCTTGCTCACCGGCGCAACCATCCTAATGAGCTTCCCCTTGTTTTGGATGATCTCATCCTCGCTTAAAACCGTGGAAGAAACGAACTCTCCGGGCATCGTCTGGATTCCAGACCGCCCAACTCTCGAAGCCTACATCGATATTTTTCAGAATGAAAATTTTGTGCGCTCCTATTTCAACTCTGTGTTCTACGTAACGCTGGCATTGGCAGGCACATTGATTTCGATCGCCGCCGTGGCATATGCCTTCAGCCGCGTGGAATGGCCCGGGCGAAACATCGTATTCTTCCTCATGCTCTCCACCATGATGATTCCGCCGCAAGCGCTTATCGTGCCGCAGTACGTGTTCTTCAACAAACTGGACTGGATCGGCACCTTCAACCCGCTTATTATTCCGGGCTACTTCGCCGGCGGCGCGGCGATGGTCTTCTTATTGCGTCAGGCAATGGCGCAAATCCCCAAAGAATTGGACGAATCCGCGTTCGTAGACGGCGCAAACCACATCCAAATCTGGTGGGAGATTATCCTGCCGCTGGTTAAAGCGCCGCTCGCCACCGTGGCAACCTTCCTTTTTGTCGGCATGTGGAACAACCTGCTCACCCCGCTTATCTATCTGCAAACCATCGACCTGTACACCCTGCCCGTATACGTGTCCACCCTATACAACATCAACCTGACGACGCAACCGTGGCCCACCATCATGACCTCGGCAGTGCTGACCACCGTGCCTCTCATCGTTGTCTTTTTCCTTGCCCAGCGCTACATTCTCGAAAGCGTAGTGGTCTCTGGCTTGAAAGGATAAGCGTGGACATCGAACATCTCATCGGGCAAAAACTGTTATTCGCGTTTCACGGCAAAGAGACCCCCTCGCCTGAAATTATCGAAGCGTTCCAAAAATACCACCCCAGCGGGATTTCATACTTCCGCAGTTTAAATATCGGGACTCCCTCCCAAGTGCGCGAGTTGACCAACGCCCTGCAACGCCTCGCGCGCGACCTCGACCTGCCTCGCCTCCTCATCGCTACCGACCAGGAAGGAGGGCAGTTGATGGCGGTGGGCGACGGCACGCCCCTGCCCGGCAATATGGCGTTGGGCGCCACACGCTCCGCAGAACTCGCGCGCAAAGCGGGCGAAGTGCTCGGGCGCGAATTGTCCGCGCTGGGCATCAACGTCAATTACGCGCCCTGCGCCGATGTGAACATCAACCCGCAGAATCCCGTTGTGGGCGCGCGCTCCTTTGGCGAAGATCCTCATCTGGTTGCGGAGCTGACCGCGGCCATGATCGAAGGAATTCAATCGCAAGGAGTTGCCGCCACGGTCAAGCACTTCCCCGGTCACGGCGATACCGCCAGCGACACGCACCACGGGCTTGGCACTGTGCCACACTCTCTCGAACGACTTCGCGCTGTGGAATTGCCTCCTTTTATCGCCGCCTTCAAAGCGGATGCCAAAATGGTGATGACTGCGCACCTGGGAATCACTTCGCTGGACGGCGCAAACCCTCCTCCCGCCACCTTATCTCCCAACATCATCAACGGTCTACTGCGCCGCGATTTCGGCTACGATGGTGTCGTTGTCACCGACGCGATGGACATGAAAGCGATTCGTCAGGGCGAGGCTTTGCGCGAGGAATCTGTGCGCGCGGTGAAAGCGGGCGCAGACTTGTTGCTCAATACCAGCGACCCACAAGATCAGACCCGCGCGTTCGAAGGCTTGATGGAAGGATTCAAGTCTGGCCAACTCACGCTGGGCGAGTTGGAAGCGTCCGCCGCGCGGATCTCTCGCTTGAAACAATGGATCGCCGAGAATTCAGCCTCGCATGATCTCGCGGTAATTCGATCTGCCGAACACATGCGGGTTGCTCAAGAGATTGCGGAGAAATCCATCACACTGGTGCGCGATCGTGAAAAGTATTTGCCGCTCAAACTCGAATCGGACCAACGCATTGCGGTGATCGTTCCCCAGCCAAAAGACCTGACGCCAGCGGACACGTCATCGTACATTCAGCCCAAACTGGCAGAGTCTATTCGAGACTATCACGCTCGCACAGATGAGTTCGTCATCCCGTATTCGCCCACTGAGGCAGAATCGGCCTCTGTGTTGGGGCGTGTCCGTGAATATGATGTGATCGTCGTTGGCACGATCAACGCCTATGCCGAAGAGAAGCAAGCCGGGTTTGCGCGCGCGCTCTTGAATCTTGGCAAGCCCACGATTGTGATCGCCATGCGTCTCCCGTATGACCTTGCCGCCTTTCCGCAAGTCTCCGCGTACGTTGCCGCGTACGGCATTATGGAGCCGTCCATGCGCGCCGTCGCGAAAGCCTTGTTTGGCCGCATCCAGATGACCGGCCGACTACCGGTATCCATACCCACTGTCGGGTGAAGCGCGGAGTCCCGTCTACATAATTTCTCTGAATCGATCGAAGTGGAATAGTGAATGTCCTGTCGGATTCGCGCTCTTGCGAATCTTGTTACGCAACTCATGCGTCATATTACACAGGAAGGTTGCGGGCGAGTTGCCGAAGCGCAGTGTGCGTTGCCGCTTGATAAGACAACCTGAAAGGAGCGAGTAAGGAAACCATTGCGTCAAAAGTAACCGGAAGTCTGTTTGTAACGTGTTCAAAATATATAGGAGAAGAAATGCAAAAGAAACTGTTCGTTTTGTTATCTGCTTTGATTTTGGCGAGCCTTGTGCTCTCGGCTTGCGGCACCCCCGCGCCTACCGAGGCGCCTGCCACAGAAGCGCCAGCCACTGAGGCTCCCGCTACCGAGGCGCCTGCGACTGAGGCTCCCGCCACAGAAGCGCCAGCCGCTGAAGTGACCCTCACCCTGGGCTCCTGGCGCGTGGATGATGTTGCCGCCTGGGACGTGATCAATGCCGCGTTCCACGAGAAATATCCCAACATCACCGTCAAATTCGACCCGACCAACCCGCCCGATTACAATGCCACGCTTCGCACCCAACTCGAGACCGGCACAGGTCCCGACTTGTTCTTCGTGCGTTCCTTCGCAACCGGGCGCGAACTGTTCGATGCGGGTTACATCGCTTCTTTGAAAGACCTGCCCGGCATCAACGATAGCTTCACTGCCGCTTCCCGCGCTCCGTGGGCGACCGATGACGGCGAGCCGTATGCGGTGCCGATCATCGCCGTATCTCATGGCATTTACTATAACAAAGACCTCTTCGCCGCCAATGGCATTGAGATTCCCGCCACTTGGGAAGACCTGATGGCCGCCGCCAAGACCCTGCAAGACGCGGGCGTGATACCGTTTGCGAACGGGACAAAAGACGCCTGGGATATCAACGAAGTTGTGATGATGCAACTCATCCCCAGCGATATCGGCGGTTACGATGGGCGCATGGCGTACCTGAACGGCGAACGCTGTTTCAACAGCGACGAAATGGTCGCCGCCTTCCAGCAGATTGCCGATCTGAAACCCTACCTGCCGACAGGCTTTGAAGCGGTCAGTTACTATGACGCCAGCCAGCTTTTCGCGCAGGGACAAGCCGCCATGTTATTCGACGGCTCTTGGAGCATCGGTCCGATCAAGAAAGACGCCACCGACTTTGAGTGGGGCGTGTTCTACCCGCCCGCGCTCGCAGGCAAAGACACCTATGTGTCCTTCCATACCGATGCCGCTGTCGGCGCGAACGCCGCATCCCCGAACCTCGAATCGGCCATGCTCTTCCTTGAGTTCCTCGAATCGCCTGAATTTGCCGGATTGCTTGGCGATAACCTGCCAGGCTTCTTCCCGCTGACCAAGGAGATTCCGACCCTCAGCGACCCGATCAGCGCCGACTTCATGGCGTTCAACAAAGCCGCCAAAGGCGTGGACATTCGCTTCGTGTGGGAAAAACTCCTCGCCGCGCCCTCCGGCAGCGTGGATGCCTACACCTCCCTCAACAACAACGTGATCGCCGTGTTGAAGGGCGAGAAGACCCCGAAGGAAGCCGCCGACGCTTTCAATGCTGATGTGGCGGCTTGGTACGAACCTGCCGCGGCTTGCAAGTAATCAGCCGTTTCAGCGTACAATAAAAGGCAGGGATGGGTTTCCCATCCCTGCCGATTGTATAACCATAAAAAGGAGAGACCATGACTCGCGCGCCAGACCTGTTCAGCGTAAAGAACCGCCAAAAAATTACATGGCTCTTATTCCTATTGCCCGCCGTGGCAATGTACCTCGTGTTCATGGCGGGACCATTGTTCGACTCACTGCGCTTGAGCCTGTATCAAGGGGAAGGCTATAACCCGACAACGTTTGTCGGCTCGCAAAATTACAGGGACTTATTTACCAACCCATTATGGCGCGAGAAATTTTTCAACGCGTTTACCAACACCTGTGTCTTTTTCGCCATTCACATGCTTGTGCAAAATACGCTTGGCTTGTTGTTCGCCAACCTGCTCTCGTCGGAATTTCGAGGCAGGAATTTCTTTCGCACAGTGATCTTTGCCCCCGCGACTTTATCGGTGCTGGTCACTGGCTTTTTATGGACGTTGATCCTCAACCCGAACTGGGGCGCGGTAAATAAGACGCTCATCGCCATGGGGTTAAGGGAATTGGCGCTCCCCTGGCTTGGGCGCGAAAACCTCGCCCTCCCGGTTATTTCTCTGACCTCGGTCTGGCAATGGGTGGGCATGCCCACGGTAATGTTCCTCGCCGGGCTGATGGGTATCTCGGACGAATTGCTCGAAGCCGCCCGTATCGACGGCGCATCGGAGTGGAATATCTTCTGGAAGATAAAGTTCCCGCTTCTGAAACCGGTGATCGGCGTGGTCGCCATTTTGACCTTCGTGGATAACTTCAACGCTTTCGATGTCATCTATGCCATGGCAGGCGCGAAAGGCGAACCATCGTATTCAGCCGATTTGTTGGCGACCCTGTTCTACCGCACCGGGATCGCGGGCGAACACCCTGTCGGCATTCCAAATATGGGCATGGGCGCGGCAATCGCCACCCTGACGTTTGCCATTCTAATGACGGGCGTCCTGTTCTGGCTGTATTTCTCTCGCAAGCAGGCGACGGAATAGGAGGCGCGCGATGCGTTTGAATAAACCCCAACTGCTATTTACTTATATTGTTCTTGGCATTTGGTCGCTTATCGTCCTGTTCCCGATCTGGACTCTCGTGGTAAATTCCTTCAAACCGCAGAAGCAGATTTTCAAAGACCCGTTCGGGTTGCCGGAAACTTTCACGTTAGACGGCTATCGCGAGGCTTGGAATAACGGACGGTTCGACCTGTATTTCATCAACACCCTCATTGTGACGGCGATCGCGCTCGGGCTGATCCTCTTCATCGGCTCGATGGCGGCGTACGCGCTCGCAAAGTGGAAATCGCCGGTCTCCAGTTTCCTGTACGTATTTTTCATCGCCGGTTTGATGATTCCCATCCGCCTCGGCACGCTCGACCTCGTGCGGCTGATCAAGGCGCTCAATTTGCAGGATACCTATTGGAGTCTCATCCCTGTGTATGTTGCCATGGGGATGCCAATCGCAACCTTCGTGTTGACCGCCTTCATCAAAGAGTTGCCCGGCGAAATGTTCGAGGCGGCGAAGATAGACGGCGCGACCGAATGGCAGGTGTATTCCCGCATCGTCCTGCCGCTTATGCGCCCCGCGCTGGCGACGGTGGCGATCTTCAACATGATAAAAATCTGGAACGACTTTTGGTTCCCGCTCGTGTTCATCCGCGCGGAGGAATCGCGCACGGTGGCGCTGGGCGTCTCTCTGCTCTTCGGGCAATATCGCACCGACTGGACGCGCGCGCTTGCCGTCCTCTCGCTGGCGGCGGTGCCTATGCTGATCTTGTATATGATCCTGGCGCGCGAATTCATCAAAGGGCTTACCGCCGGGGCTGTGAAAGGCTAGGCATGAACGGCAGGGAACGCATGGCGCTTGCCATGCGCCACGAAGAAGCCGACCGCGTCCCGGTCATGTGCCAATTGGCGTTGGGACATTATTTTTTAAACGCCGGTCTTGCCCCGCATGAAATCTGGTTCAGCAGTGAAGGCTTTGCCGAAGCCCTCGTCACGATGCAAAGGCGCTATCAATTCGATGGGATTTTGATCAACCTGCCGGGGCGACCCCGCGGATTTTTGAACCAGATCAAAAGCGTAGAGAAGACGAAGAAGGGCGAACTTGTGACGTGGAAAAACGGGCACGTGACCGTCATCCCTTGGGATGACAACGCCCAATACGTTTACACCGCCCGCCCCGATCTCACGCCTCGCGCCGACTTGGGGGTGCTTGATCCAGACCATTTGGACGATGTTGACCAATTCCCCGGTTATCTCTGGAATACCTATCATGTGCCGTGGATCGAGGGCAAAGCGGATACCGGGTTGCTGAACGAAATCCCCGATTATTTTTTTGATACGATCGACCTTGTCCGCGAGAAAACAAGAGGCGAAGTTTCGGTGCATGGCGAAGTTTTCTCGCCGTTCACGCATTATCTCGAGTTGTTTGGATACATGAACGCGATTATCGGATTAGTGAAGAGCAAGGAGAAGGTGAAGGCGTTGTTGGACCGTCTCACAGACGCGACGATTGCCTGGGCGGTCGCTCAAGCCCGACATGGGGTTGACGCGGTGCTTATTTCATCCGCGTTTGCGGGCGGCGGGTTCTTATCCCCAAAGATGTACGCGGAATACATCCTTCCGTATGAACAAAAATTGGCAAACGCCGTTCGCGCTTGCGGCGCGCCGGTGTACACGCACACGTGCGGCAAGATCGGCGACCGACTCGATCTAATGGAGCAGACGCATACGATGGGCATTGACACGCTCGACCCGCATCCGCTTGGCAACGTGGAATTGGCAGATGCGAAGAATGGCGTGGGTCAGCGGATGTTTTTGAAGGGCAATATGAATTCGGTGTCGCTTCTTGAATACACTACAAAGGAACAAGTGATCGCCGAAGCGACGGAACGGATTATTATCGGCAAGCCGGGCGGCGGATATATTTTGAGTTCGGCGTGTTCGATCGCGCCGCGCGTGGAACCGTGGAAGATCGAACTGTTCGCCCCGCTTGCCGAGGAAATTGGACGGTACCACACATGACGCTGTATTCCGAGATTAACGAACAACCTGAACGGATCAAACGCTTGCTTGCTTCGCAGAGAAAGAACATTGAGCGTGTTGCGACTGCCATCCGAAAACATGATATTGAATATGTCTTTCTCGCCGCGCGCGGGACTTCGGATAACGCGGGCAGGTACGCGAATTATCTGCTTGGCGCAATGAACGGACTGCCGCTCGCGCTGGCAACGCCGTCGTTGTTCACGTATTACAACCGCCCGCCGAAACTAAAAAATGCTCTGGTTGTTGGTATTTCGCAATCGGGCGCGTCGCCTGATATTGTGGCGGTATTGGAGGAGGGGAAGCGGCAGGGATGCCTGACGCTCTCGATCACGAACGAGTCGAACTCGCCGCTCGCGCATGCCTCCGACTTTGTGTTGGATATTCAAGCGGGGGCAGAGAAAGCCGTCGCCGCGACGAAGACCTACACCACAGAGTTAATGACAGTTGCGATGCTGTCTGCCGCGCTGAATAGAAATCAAAAGCAATGGGGCGAGTTGAAACAAGCCGCAGGTTGGATGAAATCTGTTTTGAAGCATCACGACTATATTTCCGAGGCTGTGCAGCGCTATCGCTACATTGACCAGACCGTTGTGTTAGGGCGGGGATTCAATTACGCGACCGCGTTCGAGTGGGCGTTGAAGTTGAAAGAGTTATCGTACATCATCGCCGAGCCGTACTCCTCCGCTGACTTCGCGCACGGACCGATCGCGCTGGTGGAGAGCGGCTATCCTGTGTTTGCTGTCGCGCCGAAGGGGAAAGTGTTCAATTCGATGTTGCAAATGCTGAAACGATTGAAGAAAGACATTTCAGCGGAATTGGTTGTGATCTCGAACGATAAACGCGCGTTATCGCTTGCTCAAATTCCCCTGTCCATTCCCGCCGATGTGCCAGAGTGGCTTTCGCCGCTGGTCACGATTTTGCCCGCGCAATTATTTGCATATCATCTCACATTGGCAAAGGGATTCGATACCGAAAAGCCGCGCACGATCCATAAGGTGACGAGGACGAAGTAGGAATTATCTTCTCGGTCTCATCCATCTGCCTCCTGCAACGAGAGACAGTAAGATGAAGACAATGGCTACCCATGAGAAGGCGGTATTATCGGTGGCAAGACCGATGGTGAGAAAAGCCAGACCGAGCACAAGAAAAACAGTCGAAGAGTTTTTGCGGTTCATGGGCGGAATTATACTTTTGGGCATGATCCATCAGTCTTAATAAATTTGTTTTCTTGTTGAAAGTTGTGCGATAATGAATCAAACAGTTCACGAGGTGATTCATGCGAGTCTGCATTCTCTCCGACGAAAAAATGGAAGATTTTAACCCGACGCAATTCATGGAAGGTTATGACTGGGAATTTGTCACGATGAAAAAACCCGTCATAGACACCTTGCGCGCACTCGATGCGCGTAACGAGTTCGATGTGTACATCAATGTTTGCGAAGGATACGAAAAAGACGATCTCGGCGCAGAGGGATACGAATTCGTTGATGTCATCAAAGCGTTGGAAGAGTTGAACCTCCCGTTCACAGGCGCGGACTCGACGTTCTTCGACCCGACGCGCGAGCAGATGCAAGCCGCCGCCGACGCGCACGGGGTTGGATTCGCCAAAGGATACCGGGTCAGTTCGCCCGTCGAAGCGAAGCGGCTGGTCGAAGGTCTGCGATATCCGATCATGGTGAAACATCCGCAAAGTTATGGAAGCACGGGCATGATCAAAGAGTCGCGTTGTGATTCGCTCGAAGAAGTGTTGACTCAAGTGGAGCGCGTGTGTGCGGAATACGGCGCGGCGCGGATGGAGGAATTTATCGTCGGCAGGGAGTTCAATGTGCTGGTCGTGGATAACCCCGATGACTTCAGCAAACCGATCGCGTATCCGCCGACGGAGTTGGTGTTTCCGCCCGGCGAAGAATTTTGGCACACGGTTGTGAAATGGGACACGTCGCTCCCGTTCAACTTTGCGCGTGTCACTGATCTTGAATTGATCCCGCGCTTGCAAGATATCGGCGTGCGGATGTATCAAGCCATCGGCGCGGTGAGTTATGGGCGTTGCGATGTGCGGATGAACGAACGCGGCGAGATGTTCATCCTTGAGATCAACCCGAACCCCGCGATCATGCTTCGCCCCGATGAGTTCGGTCCCGCCGATTTTATGATCCTGTATGACGAGGGCGGTTACAAAGCTTTCTTCGACCGCATGTTCCGCGTGGCAAAACTGCGACAGGCAATGCGCGCGGCGCGTTGAGGCTGTATGCGTGTCTGCCTGTTGACCGACGAAAAGGTCGAGGATTTCAACCCTGAGGTTTACTTCAAAAATTACGATTGGGATTATGTCACGGTTGCTCCGCCGGTAACCGAGTTCATAACCGAGTTGTCACACTCGCGCCATTATGATGTGTACTTGAATATTTATGAGGGGGAGGATGCAAAGGAGAGTTCAGGTTTGCAATTCGTTCAAGCGCTTGAGAAATTGAACCTTCCGTTCACAGGCGCGGAGTCGAAATTCTATCGTTCCACGCGGGAGGAGATGCAAGCGGCGGCGGAGGCGCATCAGATCCGTTTTGCGCGCGGATTTCATGCCGAGTCGCTCGATGATTTGAAACAAGCGGATGGACTTACGTATCCTTTGATCGTGAAGCATCCGAATAGTTTTGCCAGCGCGGGATTAACGAAGGAATCGCGCGTGACGAATCCTGATGAATTACGAATCCAATTTGAGCGAATGTCCGAAGTTTATGGCTCAGCCCGCGTGGAGGAGTTTATCGAAGGGCGGGAGTTCTCTTGTCTGGTCGTTGAAAACGCGGACGATGCCCAGTCTCCGTTTGCATATTCCCCGGCGGAAGTGTTGTTCCCTGAAGGCGAAACCTTTTTGCACGAAGCCGCCAAATGGTACAGTTTTGATATTTATGTTGTCCCGCTGAATGACGATGCGCTCACCGCTCGAATTCAAGATGTGTGCCGCAAATTTTTCCTTGCCATGGACGGGAACGGATACGCGCGGCTTGACCTGCGCGTGAGACCGAATGGCGAAATTGTGATCATCGAGATTAATCCCAACTGCGGGATTTTGTATTACGGTCCCAACGACCGCAGTCACTCCGACTTGCCGATCTCATGGGACGCGGCGGGGCATGATGGATTTCTGGATCGTATTTTTCGCGCGGCGATCAAAAGGCGGGCGATGAGGAAGAAAACTTCAACAATGTCACCCTGAGGGAGCGTTTTCCAGCGACCGAAGGGTCTTGGTTGAGGCAGTAGAGATGCTTCGCCGCTTTGCGGCTCAGCATGACATCCGGGGAAATTACATTTCTTGCGACTCCAAAAATTCCAGCACGGCTTTCGCCTCCTCGCCGCCTGCTTTGGCGTGGGCGATCAAAGGGATGCCGTGCGGTCCCGGTGTGTTGATTGCCTCAGGGTAGGCGGTCAGCGCGGCTTTGACGATCTCCAAGTTGCCCAGCATCGCGGCGACGAAAATATCAATTCTCGCGCCATGCTCCAGTAAAAAGTTGGCGATATCTTTTCTGCCCATGTGACCAGCCGCTCCGAGCGCGGATTCAAAATCGCCGCCGCCCCAATCCCACGTCGCATTGACGAGAGCGGGCTCCTGCGTGAACAATTCTTTCACGCGGTTCAAATCGCTGTGCGCGACGCTGACAAATTCCTGAACAAGCTTTGATTCGAGCGCGGGTTTGGTGTCCATTTTTCTCCTTGATATTAGACCCTATCGGAAATAATTTTTAGGACGCAGATGAACGCTGATTCACGCTGATTAAAAGAGAGAAAAAATCTGAGCTTTCTGCGTTTTTCAGCGTCCAACTTTGTCTTATTACCGACAAAGTCTTGCGATGGGATCAATGAATTTTTTTCACTTCGGAATATTTGCTTGAATTGTCAAACTGTCCATCGTTCAATGTTGCGTTGAAGAAAGAAAGCAAGTAGTCATTTACAATCCTTGTCACAAGTTTCCCGTTGATCGGACCTTTGAGTCCAAGTTGCGGGGCGAGAGGGGAGAGCAAGGGCAGGTCGGTGAAATCGTAGTGAGCAGTCCCCTCGATTTTGATGACGCCGAAGGGTTGTTTGACATGCGGATAGAACTGATTGAATAATTCGTTGTTACGACTGTCAACCTCGTCTGCCCAAACCTGGCTGAACATGAAGAACGACGGTTGCGTAACGCCGTTGTCAATCACGTCATATGATACGGGACGCATGAACGGGTCCATGCCGAGCAGGGATTTGCAACGCGAGTCCGTGCCGCAGAATTGAATCGCCGCGCCGCCTCCGGTGGAATGTCCGTAGACGCCGACGCGCGAGAGATCAAGTTTGTCTGTAAACGGAGTTTGCGAACTGCTATTCATCACGGCTAACACGTCGAGCGTGTACCCCAAGTCGCCAGCCCATTGATTGACCAATTTTTGCGCCGTTGCTTCGTACTCCGCGGCGGGAGTTTCATCGGGAGGCAATGCCGACGGGTTGTTCAAAGCCACATCGCCGTTCGGAAAAACCGTCACGACCGCGCCGTAGGTGTGTTGCACGCCAACCACAACGTATCCGTGACTGGCGAGTTCGAGCGCTTGCTCGGTGTTCTGCGCGTTGAATCCGTTCCAGCCGTGTGAAAATAGGATCACGGGATACGATTTCTCTCTACGGGCAACTTCAGTTTCTTTGTATGCGGGAATGTTTACCAATGCAAGGTGGTCAAGGAAAAATGACGGTAGTCCGATGTGGTCTGCGATGGCGGGCGCGTAAATTTTGGCGTCTGCCATCCACGGCGCGCGCTCGGCAGACGAAGCCGCTTCCGATGGGTACCAAATTTGAATCATGAAGCGACGCGCTTCGTCTTTGCCCGAATAGATCTCGCGGCGCGAGTCATCCGTCAATTCGTAGATGCGCGTGCCGACGGCGGTGTAAGGTCCGCTGGGATTGGCGATGCGCGGAACAGGCAGAAGGAGGGGAAGAGCCGTCGCGAGTGCGAGCAGGATGAACGTTAGAAATGAAGCGATGCTCTTAATTTCCACATGAAAGAGGACGAGTATCGCAAAGACGAGGGTCAGCGCGTACAGCGGGATCATCTGCCAGCGATAGCCCTCTATCGCGAAATGAATCAAAATAATGATGAGCGCGGCAAGCGGTAAAAATCGAATCGGCATCGGGCGCGGCGCGCGCCATAACAGGTGAACGGCGAGCAGGATGGGTGTGATGATTTCAAGTAATCGCATGGCACGATTGTACATGAAATCTCGCGTTGCTGTCGGAGCGCAGCGGAGACCCCGACGAATAAAGTTCGGGCGGGGTACAATCGGCGCATGTTCATCTCATTCGCGTTCAGCATTTTTCTTTCCGCGTTTCTTCTTTTTCAGATCCAACCGTTGATCGGAAAATTTATTTTGCCATGGTTCGGCGGCGCGCCCGCCGTGTGGACGACGGCGATGTTATTTTTTCAAGCCTTGCTCACGGGCGGATACGCGTACGCGTATTGGCTCATTCGCCGCGTAAAAATACATTTGCAAACTTCGATCCACATCGCGTTGATTCTTTTTTCCATCGCGGTTCTGATCGCCCTTTCGTTCGCATGGACATCGCCCATCACACCCGACTCAAGTTGGAAGCCGCAAAACGTCGCCGCGCCGATCGTCCATATTTTCACATTGCTCATTGTGTCCGTCGGCTTGCCATATTTCATCCTCGCCGCGAACGGTCCGCTCATGCAAGCATGGTTCAGCCGAATCTTTCCGAACGAATCCTACGCGCGTTTATATTCGCTATCAAATTTCGGATCACTGCTCGGCTTGCTCGCCTATCCCGCGCTGATCGAGCCGTGGTTGACTCTGCGCGCGCAAGGATGGATGTGGTCAATCGGATTCGCGCTCTTTGGACTCTTTGCTGTTTGGATCGCGATTCGCTCACGGCGCGCGTCGCCTCTTTCCCCAGTGGAAGTTGATTCGCCCTCGTCGAGCGGACGCCCGTCCCCAGCCTTGTTCACGCTATGGCTGGCGTTGAGCGCGACCGCGTCGCTGTTTCTGCTTTCGGTCACGAACCAAATTTCGCAAGAGGTGGCAGTGATTCCCTTCCTGTGGATTTTGCCGCTGACAATTTACTTGCTATCGTTCATCTTGACCTTTTCAGGGCGCGGCTACCATCGAAAGATTTATTCCATCTTATTTTTCATCTCCCTCGCGTTGACTTTGTTCGTCATGCTCAATGCGACCGCGTTGCATATCTACTGGCAGATCGGCGCGTATTGCCTGTTGTTATTCGCCGCGTGCATGTTATGTCACGGCGAGTTATATCTCCTCCGCCCCGACGCCGACCACCTGACAACTTTTTACCTGATGGTCTCCATCGGCGGCGCGTTAGGCGGACTCTTCGTCAGCCTGATCGCCCCCGTCATCTTCAACGGCTACTGGGAGTTCTTCGTCGGTCTGGCAATGACGGTTGCCATCGCGCTTACAGTGCTTCGTGATAAAAACCATCTCACCCTGAGTGGCGCCTCGCGCCACGAAGGGCCTCTGTACATGGGAGCAACAAACTCTTCCATTGCCGAGAACAATTCCTCCAGAGTGGAACAAAAAGCGAGATTCGTGTTCACCACTTTCGCGCTTGTCACTCTCATGCTGGCTGTGTTGAGCAACGTCTACTCTGGCGCATTGTATTCCAAACGAAATTTCTACGGCGTGATTCGTGTGCGCGAAATCGTACTCGAAGGCTCGAATGAACCCGCGCTCGTCATGTCGCATGGAATCACCGTGCACGGACTTCAATTCACAAATCCAAGTCTGCGCGACATGCCTACTACGTACTATGTCCGCGAGGGAGGGGCAGGGCTGGCGATCTTGAATCATCCGAAATACGGGAAGAACATGCGCGTCGGCTTGCTCGGTCTCGGTGTGGGGACTCTGGCGACTTACGGTCAACCTGGCGACGTGTATCGTTTGTATGAAATAAACCCAACAGTAATTGATCTGGCGGAAGGGCAGGGAAATTATTTTTCGTTCCTGAAAGATAGCAAGGCGGACATTTCCACCGTTCTCGGCGACGCGAGAATATCCCTCGAACGCGAACTTGCTGAAGGGGAGGCGCAAAACTTTGATGTGCTGGTCTTGGATACGTTCAGCAGTGACTCGATCCACGTTCACCTCGTCACGAAAGAAGCCTTTGCCTTATATCTCGAACATCTTTCCCCCGATGGAATCATTGCCGCGCACATCACGAATTTACATCTCGATCTACAACCCGTGTTCTGGCAGTTGGCAAAATATTATGGCTTGAGCATGGTACGCATAAACTATGACGGCGACTCGAACGGAGGCTACGCCTCCCACTGGATTCTACTTGCCCGCGACCCTGCTTTGCTTGCCATTCCCGCCATTCAAGATCGCGCGCTAGATTTGAGGAGTTATTCCACAAACATCCAGCTGTGGACGGATGATTACAGCAATCTGTTTCAGATTTCGAAGTGAATGCGGGTGATGGTCGTTGGTTTGTGGTAGCGGTGGAGGGGATAGAAAAAGCATGTGAGGGTGGAAAATGCTTACCGATGCCACAGAATCCCCTCTATGAGCTGGGCGCCGTGTTAGCTCGAAATTCGCTTTCAAGATTATTTCTTGTTTCGCTGTAAATCGGTATATAACGGAGATCTGCGGATTATTCTGTGTCTCATTAAATACCGAATGTCGTTTAAACTATCGTGACTAAGTTGATAGTGATAATAATTTATGTATTCAAGGAACGCAAAAATAAAAAGCGCATTTGCCCTAAGCGAAACTCGAAAATTTACGAATGGCATTAGTTCACTGCTTACCGCTGCTATGGGGTAAATTAATAATAGAGCAATATTTGCTGCGTTGAAAAACAAGAAGGTTTGCCGAAAATAAGGCGGCAATGATATTTCATTATTAATGATAGTCTGAAGTTTTAGATGCCAATAAAAAACGCCTTGCATGAGAATAAAGCAAACAATGAACATGCCGAACGCATAGGGCTGCCAGTTTTTGACACTGAACAACGTGAGAACCCCGTACAAGAAAATAGGCAAGAGGAAAATATTTACAAGCTCCCAGTTGCGAAGATAAAGTAAACGGCTAACAATGGTTTGGCGTCTCATAACCTAATCATCTTGATTTGAAATGGTCGTCATTTGTTTTAAACAGCCACGCCCATCACTGCGACATAATGTGCCGCCGCCGCGAGTAACACAAAGATGTGCCACATCTCGTGAAAGCCGAACACGCCCGGCTTGAAGTTAAAAATTTTCGTGATGTACACAACCGCGCCGAGCGTGTACAGCACGCCGCCGATGATGAGCCACGTCAGCACCCAGGCGGGCAGAGCGGCGAGCATTTGTCCCGCCGCGGCGAGGGCGAGCCAGCCCATTACGAGATAAATCCCCGCATTCAACCAGCGCGGCGCGCGGATGTAAAACACCTTGACGATGATGCCGATCAACGCCAGCGACCAGATGATGGTCAACATGCCCCACTTCCAGAAGCCCTCGAAGGCGTTGACGCAGAACGGCGTGTACGTCCCTGCGATGAGCAGGTAGATGGCGGCGTGGTCCACCTTGCGGAAGATTTCCAACGCGCGGTCTTTCACGCGCACCATGTGATACGTCGCGCTCGCGGAGAACATGGCGATCAGACTCACGCCGTAAATTGCGAGCGAGATAATTTTTGCGGGCGTGTCCCAGCCGATGATCAACAACGCGACCAGCCCTCCAAGCGCGAACAACGCGCCCGCCCAATGGGTGAGACTATTTACGGGCTCACGAAATATTTTCGACATTCTTTCTCCTTGCTTGGGTGCTGCCGACTTATGTCGGCGTTACGAATAGTTTCTTGTTGCAATGATGATGAACAATCGACTTGATTGCACATCGCGTATGATAATTTCGGTTTCAAAGTTTGCTTTCGCAAACGGTTCTTTCAATTTCTTCTTGACGATTTCCTCCGATTCGGAGGGCGCCTCGCCTGTGACCTTGTACACCCATTCGAGCAATCGACTCTTCGGCATCGCCACAGGCAGGACGATCAGCCTGCCTCTGTCCATTAGGCATCTTCTCGCCTCTGCCAATGTGCGCGGGTCGAAGATGTATTCCGTTGGAAAAGTGGAGACGATGGTGTCGAATGATCCGTCCGCGAAGGGGAGGTGTTGCGCCAGCCCGCGCGTGAGATTTGCGTTGCCGTTCGTGTTGCGCCGCGCGAGACGAGTCATCTGAGGCGACTCGTCGATTCCTACGGCGAACCAGCTGTCCCGTCGTAAGAGGCGTTGCAAGTGACCAGGTCCGTAGCCGAGTTCGAGAATGCGAGTCCCTTCGATGAGTGGGAGAATCTCCCGCGTCCAGTCCTTCCAGCGATTGAATGAAACCGCCGCGGCGACGAGGTCGTACGTGAAAGCAAACTGGTGGTAGAGAAGTTTGAAGAAAAGACGGAGGAGCGCTTTCATAATAGATCTCTTGCGAAAGTCATTTCTGCCACAGAGAACACAGAGAAAATGAGTATTTCTCAAAGGTCTCTGTGGACTCTGTGGCTACGCTAGAGATACTTATGCGAGAGGTCAAATAAAACGAGGGCTTGGTTGCGCCAAACCCTCGTCTCATTGTTTCGGTGAAACTTACGCGGCGGCTTCTTCGCCTTCGGACTTTTTGCCTTTGCGAAGCGAGTCGACGGCAGATTTGCCGCGTTCGCGCGCGTCATCATAGATCGCCTTGCCGCGTTCGCGGGCGGTGTTGTACATTTCACCGCCGCGTTCGCGCACTTGTTTGGCAAGTTCGTCGGCGCGGGCGCGGGCTTCGGCGGCGGCGGCTTCGGCGCGGGCGAGCGCTTCTTCGGTGGTGTGCTGGGCACGATCGCGCAATTCTATGGACTTGTCCTTGATCAACGCGCGGGTCTCTTCGCCGGATTGCGGTGCAAAGAGCAGGGAGACGACTGCGCCGGTGAGTCCACCGACGATGAAGCCTACGAGAAAGGCTCCGAATTCATCACGATCAGACATGGTAACCTCCTTGGGGTTATGTTGATTCTAAAAATTTATCCGCAGATTTTTCAGATTGCGCCGATTTTTAAAAATCTGTGAAATCAGCGTCATCTGCGGATTGTTCACTTTTTCTTGATGCCCATCAATTCTAACATACGGTATAAGCCTGCCAGATAGCCGTTTAGTTGGACAACCGGCTCGACGACATTCTCACCGAGGAACTCTGCCGTGCCTCGCAGGTTGTTGACCGTGTCGCTGGTGGCTTTGAGGATGGGACGCACCTCGTTTTGCAGAAGGTTGATCAGGCTGGCGAGTTGGACGATCAGCACGATGAGCGCGACTCCGATGACGAGCGATTCAAGCGCGACCACGATGATGAACACGTCGCGGATGCGATCGGTGGGCGTTGAAGGCTGCATCAGGGCGATGATGGCGGCGACGAGTCCGACCAGAATGATGACCGCGCCAATAATCACGCCGATCATCAGGCGTTTCATCTGCTTCTCCTGTTCGATCTGTTCAGGAGTGCGCGGAGTGGGTTCGGGGTTTGTTGGCGGAGTTGTCATAATCAAATTATAGCATTGTTATTTACGAATGATCGTCGCGCAAGTTGCTGGAAAGCGGCTCTCTGATTCCAAACCTGCGAGTGATTGCTACATTCCAAGTAGTTTCATCTCGTGACGGATGAGCGTTTCCCAGCCTTCGCGGAAGGGACGTTGTGTCAGTCCCAGTTCGCGTTTGGCTTTACTGCTGTCGCCCCAATAGGTCACGCCCGCAAGGGAGCGCAGGGCGTCCGGGGAATAGATTTCAGGCATGAATCTTGCTATGGGCATTACAAGCACAGAGAGTATCTTCATCAATTGATACGGCGCGATTGTCGGCATTTTCACGCCTGCGATCTCGCACGTAAATTTATAGACTTCCACAAGAGTGTGCGGTTCGCCCGCGATGATGTATGTTTCGCCGATCTTGCCCTTCTCCATCATGAGGATGTGTCCGCGCGCGGTGTCTTCTATGTGGTCGTAGCACACGCCGAATTTCGTAGGGATCACAGGAAACTTCCCTTGTAAGAGATCTCGTATGCCATTTCCCATGGGAGATTTATCGTCAGGTCCGTAAATGCCTCCGGGCATGGCGATGACCAATGGTAGTCCTTTTGCGATGAATTCTTTTGCAATTTCGTGCGCGGCGGCTTTCGTGCGGTCATAGAGGCTGAGATGTTTGCCTGTGAAGTGATAAGACTCATTCACGACCTTGCCCTTGGTGTCTGAGTTGACCGCGCACGTGCTGGTGTACACTCCTTTGGGGATTTTCAGATCCTGCATTAGCTCAAGAACGTTTCTCGTTCCTTCGACGTTGATGGCGTATGCTTCCCCTTTGGTTTGTTCTACAACCTTGTACCAGCCCGCCACATGGAACACGCCGTCCGCGCCTGTCATCGCCTCGCGCATGGATTCTTTGTCGGTCACATCACCCTTGTATAGTTTGACGCCGAGTTCCTCCATCCATGTTGCTTTTTGCGGATCACGCACAACAGCGCGGACGTTATGCCCTGCTTTGACGAGTTGCCGAACGATCTCGCCGCCCACAAACCCTGTCGCGCCTGTGATGAAATAGTTCATTGAGAGATGTCCTCGTTGCAAATCTGTAACCTGCGGCAATTGTAGCCGACCTTGACCATTCCTTGCATACGCAGTATTATACCACGAACCGACCGTTCGGTAGGGAAACTATGACACGAGACGAACTCATCGAAACCGCCGCGCAGGTCTTTCGCCAGAAAGGCTATCATGGCGCGTCCATGGAAGATATTGCCGCCGCCGTGCATCTACGCAAGGCGAGCCTGTATCACCATTTTTCCTCCAAGCAGGAAATTCTGCTCGAAATTTTAGACCGCGCCCTGCAATTGCTCCTCGACAAGATTTCCGCCATCACCGAACAAACTATTTCCGCCGACAAGAAACTGCGGTTGATGATCCGACAATACCTGCAAATCCTTGCAGAGAATGTGGACCTCGCCGCAGTTTTGCTTTTTGAACACCGCGCCCTCGAGCGCAGGCAACATGCGCGTCATATTCCCAGCCGCGATAAATTCGAATCGCTCTGGAAAGATGTGATTGCCGAGGGCGTGAGCAGGAAAATTTTCAAATGTGACGACCCGCCAATGGCTGTCCGCGCGTTGCTGGGGCAATTGAATTGGACGATCACGTGGTACTCGCCCGACGGCGACAAATCCATCGAAGAGATCGCCGACGAATATTCCAACTTGTTGCTGAACGGATTGTTGAAATGAACGCATCGTTCGCCACCTTTGAGTCTGCGAGCGGTGCGAAAATCTTTCGACTTCCGCTTCAAGCCTTTCCGAATTTTTGGGCGTATGCGTATGTTGTTCAACACGCTCACGAAACGTATCTCATTGATGCTGGCTCAGGGACAGACACCTCGCACGAAGATCTGTTGCGCGGACTCAAGCAAGCGCATCTTTCTCCCTCCGACCTGACCCACATCCTTTTGACTCACGCGCACATTGACCACTACGGCGGACTCTCCAAATTGAAACCGCTTACGAACGCGGTCATCGGATGTCACGAACTGGATGCGCAGACTGTGGCGCATCACGATGCAAGCCTTGCGCTGATGAGCAACCGCTTCGCCTCGTTCCTGACGTCGGCTGGACTCGCCAACGAGACGCGTGATCCACTCCTCGACATTTACCGCTTTACGAAAAGCCTCTACCAATCCGTTCCCGTGGACTTGACATACGAGTCGCAAAACATGCGAGTCGGTCCATTTGAGATGATTCACCTCCCTGGGCATTGCGCGGGTCATGTAGCGATGCGGCTGGACGATATCATCTTCTGCGGCGACATGGTCGTGGAAGGCGTCACTCCACATTTGTTCCCAGAAACCATCGGCGCATACAACGGACTTGACCATTATCTCGACTCGCTTGAGAAATTGCAGGCTTGGGCAGACGGAACGCGTTTGATCTTGAACGGTCACGATGAAGTCATCACGAACCTCCCCGAAAAAATTGACGCGACCCACAAGAACATCCTCCGCCGCATGAGCAAGGCAGTGGAGGCTCTGGCTAAACCAGGCACAATTGCCGAAATCTGCGAAGCGGTCTATGGCAAGACAGATGGATACAACCTGTTGTTGACCATCGAAAAGACTGGCGCGTATGTTGAATATTTGTACGAACACGGCATGATCGAAATCGTCAACGCCGATGAGGTGGAGCAGGGGTTGCCTGCGAAGTATCGGAGGTTGAGAGAGATTGCTGATGAGGAAATATTGTTGAAACATAGAAAATTGGTGGTCGAGTAGACACGAGCGATAGCGAGTGTCGTATCGAGACCACAAGTACGCATACAAATCTTTGTAACAATAATTGCTTTACGTCGAGGTGGTCTCGATACGTCCTTCGTCTCCGCTACGCTCCGCTCAGGACTACTCGACCACCGATGAATGAACGAAAGGAAACCTATGTACTCATTCGACCCGACCGAAGAACAACAAATGCTCATGGACGCGGTGAAGAAATATGCCGAAAATGATCTGCGTCCCGCCGCGCATGAAGCGGAAGAGACAAACGAACTTCCGAAGAAACTCATCAGCAAAGGCTGGGAACTTGGACTCTTGCAAGCCTCGATTCCCGAATCCTATGGCGGATTTGGCGAGCGGAGCGCGGTCACTGGCGCGCTGGCTATCGAAGAGATGGCGTTCGGCGACCTCGCTGGCACATTGGCTGTGATGACGCCTAGTCTGTTTGCGACGCCGATTCTGCTGACGGGCAGTGAAGAGCAGAAGAAGGAATATCTACCGAAGATTGTCGCGGGCGAGTGGAGTCCGTTCACTGCGGCGTTGATCGAGTACGCTTTTGACTTCGACCCGAATGATTTGAAGACGACTGCAACGCTTCAAGGCGATGGTTACATCCTCAACGGCGAGAAGGCGTTTGTCCCGTTTGCGAGGGGAGCCGAATCAATTCTCGTGTACGCGAATCTCGATGGGCAGAGTCAAGCCTTCATCGTCGGGAAAGAGGCGGCGGGGTTATCCATCGGCGAAGAGCGCGAGAAGTTGATGAGTCTTAATGCGTTGCCGATGTATCGAGTCAAGTTGGAGAATGTGAAAGTCCCTGTTGCGAATCGGCTTGGCGGCGCAGCGGGACATGATTTTGATGTCCTGCTCGCTTCGATGCGAATCGCCAATGCCGCGACCGCCATCGGTGTTGCGAATGCCGCGTTTGAATATTCGATGAATTATGCAAAAGAGCGCGAAGCGTTTGGCGTGAAGATCGCGCAAAAGCAAGCCATCGCGTTCATGCTCGCCGAAATGCGGACGGAGATCGAAGCGATTCGCCTGCTGACGTGGGAAGCCGCGTGGAAGTTGGATGGGCGGCGCGAAGACGCGGCGAACGAAGCGTATCTCGCATCCACTGGCGCGGCGGATATGGCGATGATGGTCACCGACCGTGCCGTGCAAATTCTCGGCGGGCACGGCTACATCCGCGAGCACCCCGTTGAGATGTGGATGAGGAATGGGAGAGGATTCGCAACTTTTGCGGGTCTCGCAATCGTTTAGTTTCTTTCGTCTTTCCTCTTTCCGACCTATCACGAAAGAAGAAAGAGGAAAGACAGCCGACTCAGGAGTTGATGGACATGCCAATCGAATTTGAAGCGCCGAAACCAATTACGAACGCGCAGTTTGTGTTGAAGACTGTCGCCGAGGAAATGATGCGACCGAAGTCGCGTTACTTCGACGAGCACGAACACGAGATTCCCTGGGACTACATCGAGTTCATGCACTCTGCCATGAAGGCGATGGGCGGAAGTTCGCTCGCGCCAAAAGAAAATGGAAATGGCAAAGATGCTGAAAAAGAAAAGCGACCTCCCATCGGTTATCAATTGATCGCCGCGCAGTTGGAGGCGTTGTCGTGGGGTGACGTGGGGATGTATCATTGCCTGCCAGGCGGCGGACTCGGCGCGGCGGCGGTTCACTCCGCAGGGACGGCTGATCAGCGCCTGAAATTTTTATCACGCTTCAACCAAGACAAACCCACCTTCGCGGCGATGTGTATCACTGAAGCAGGCGCAGGCTCGGACAATTCCGCCATCCGCACGCGCGCAGTGCTGGACGAAAAGACCAACGAGTGGGTGATCAACGGCGAGAAGATCTTCGTCACAGGCGGCGACAAGTCGTTTACCGAATATGAAAAACTTGGACGAGGCTTCATCGTTGTGTGGGCTTCGATTGACCCCTCGGCGGGGCGGGCGGGGATGCGGGCGTTCGTCGTCGAGGGCGGGACGAAGGGTGTGAAGGTCGTCAAGTTGGAACACAAGATGGGGATTCGAGTCAGCGACACGGCGGCGATCTCGCTCGTGGACGCAAGAGTCCCGTTCGAGAATATTTTAGGAAGTCCCACAGTCGAGAAGAACATGGCGGGATTCAAGAAAGCGATGGCGACGTTCGATGCGACTCGTCCACTCGTCGCCGCGACAGGTGTCGGCGTGGCGAGAGCCGCCTTGGAATTCCTGAAAGAGAAACTCGCCGAGAGCGGAGTCAAGATCCGTTATGGGGTACCGCGTCAGAAGCTGACGTCCATTGAACGTGATGTGATTGACATGGAGATCATGCTCAAGTCGTCGTGGCTGATGGTCATCAAAGCGACGTGGATGGCGGACAATAAAAAACCGAACGCGCTGGAGGCTTCGATGAGCAAGGTGAAGGCTGGCGATGTGACCACGAAAATCACGCAGAAGGTGGTCGAGATTTTGGGTCCGCTTGGTTACAGCCGCGAGTTCCTTGCCGAGAAGTGGATGCGCGACGCGAAGATCACGGATATTTATGAGGGCACGGGGCAGATTAATCGGTTGGTTGTTGCGAGGCAGATACTTGGGTATTCGGGGGCAGAGTTGAGGTGAGTGGTAATTGGAGAATTGAGAGAATTGGAGAATTGAGATTTGAGACTGGAGATTGGAGACTGGTGTAATCGGTGGTCGAGTAGGGCTGAGCGTTCGTTGCGAAGCCCGTATCGAGACCACCACGCAGTAAAGTAATTTTGTAACAAGAATTTTCTTGAACACTGGTGGTTTCGATACGCCCTCGGCTATCGCCTCGGGCTACTCAACCACCGAAGCATGATTGAAAATGAGGTGATTATGAAATATCAAATTCACAAAGCCGTCGTCATCGGCGCGGGGACGATGGGGGCGGCGATTGCGGCGCATTTGGCGAACGCGGGCGTACCTGTGACGTTGCTCGACATTGCCGCAAAAGACGGCGATAAGAATAAGATCGTGAAAGACGGCTGGGATCGTTGTCTCAAAGCCAAACCTGCCAATTTGATGGCGGACGAGTTGAAGTCGTTGGTGAAACTTGGGAATCTCGAAGATGATTTCGGCGCGGTGGCGGAGGCGGATTGGATCGTTGAGGCGATTGTTGAGAATTTGAAGATCAAGCAGGAGTTGATGGCTCGCATAGATGAAGTGCGAAAGCCGTCGGCAATTGTTTCTACGAACACGTCGGGAATCCCTGTGAATGACATTGCCGAGGGACGCTCGAAGGAATTCAAGAAGCATTTTCTGGGGACGCATTTTTTCAATCCGCCGCGCTATTTGAAGTTGCTGGAAGTTATCCCGACGAAAGACACCGACAAAGCCGTCATCGAGTTTATCTCTCGGTTCGCTGAATACCGTTTGGGCAAGGGAATCGTGTTGTGCAAGGATACGCCGAATTTCATCGGAAACCGTGTCGCTTTTGGGACGGGCGCATTTGCGCTGGACTTCTTCTTGAAGAACGATTACACCGTGGACGAAGTGGACGCGCTTACGGGTCCGTTGATGGGACGACCGAAGACGGCGTCCTTCCGCTTGATGGACTTGGTCGGCATTGACGTGTGGGATCTCGTTGGGCGAAATCTCGCTCCGTTGATTCCACATGATAAGTTGGGACAGGAATATCTCAATGCCGAAGCGCCGAACAAATTGATCTCGACTCTCATCGAGCGCAAGTGGCTGGGCAACAAAACCAAAATCGGATTCTACAAAGAAGTCCGCAACTCTGAAGGCAAGAAGGAGTTTTGGTCGCTGGACTTGAAGACCCTCGAACACGTCGCGCCGACCAAGCCGAGATTCGAATCGGTCAAAGCGGCGAAAGATGTCGAGGGATTGGGAGACAGGCTGAAGGTCATGCTTGAAGCGGACGACAAAGCGGCGCAGTTAGTCCGCGCGTTGACGTATCAAGGATTCCAGTACGTGTCGTCCATCATCCCCGAAGTTGCGGATACCGTGAAGCCGATTGACGATGCAGTCCGCTGGGGATTCATGCACGAGGCGGGACCGTTCGAGACGTGGGACATGCTTGGGGTGCGCGAGACAGTCAAACGGATGAAAGAGGCGGGCTATCCTGCGGCGAAGTGGGTGAGCGCGATGTTGAAGAATGGCGTCGAGTCGTTTTATCAGTATCGCGATGGCGAGAAGATCGCTATGTATGATGTCGTGAAGGGGAAATATGTGAAATTGAAAAAGATTGAAAACGTTGTGATGCTGCGCGGCACGAAAGTCGTTTCGCAAAATGCGGGCGCGACGCTGCGCGACATGGGCGATGGCGTTGCGTGTTTGGAATTTCACACGAAGATGAATTCGCTTGATGAAGATGTGATGAACATGACAGTCGAAACATTTGATCGTCTTGAAAATTTCGATGGTCTCGTTATTGGCAACGAAGGCGAAAATTTTAGCGCGGGCGCAAATTTATTTATGATGGTCGTCGGCGCGCAACAAGGCATGTGGGATATGCTCGACGGCGCGGTGCGCAAGTTGCAAGACATGAACATGCGGATGCGTTATTCGCCGAAGCCGATCGTCGTTGCGCCTGCGGGACTCACGCTCGGCGGCGGATGCGAGATCACGATGCACGCGTCGCGCGTGGTTGCCGCGGCGGAAACCTACATCGGACTCGTCGAACTCGGCGTGGGAGTCATCCCTGCGGGCGCGGGCACGAAAGAGATGTTGCGGCGCATCGTCAACCCTGTGATGCGAATCGAAAACGCCGAGCCGCTCGCCGCGTTGCAAAAAGCGTTTTTGCAAATGGGACAGGCGAAGGTCGCCACGAGCGCGGAGGAAGCGCGCGGCATGAATATTCTTTTGCCCGCCGATCGCATCGTGATGAATCGCAGTCATCTGCTCGCCGAAGCGAAGAACGAAGTCCTGCACATGATCGCCGCAGGATACAAACCGCCCGCGCCCGAACTCATCTATGCCGCGGGTCGTGATGCGCTTGCCGCAATCCGCATCGGCGCGTGGATGTTCAAGAAAGGTCACTACATCACGCAATACGATCATCACGTCGCGGGCAAACTCGCCTACGTGATGTGCGGCGGCGAACTCACACGCGGTCAATGGGTGAGCGAGCAATATATTCTCGATCTCGAGCGCGAAGCGATTCTGTCGCTGTTCGGTGAAGAAAAAACGCAGGCGCGGATGTGGAGTATTTTGCAGACGGGGAAGCCGTTGAGAAATTAAAGAACAGTACACGGATTTGACGGATTACACGGAGTAACACGGATTTCTTTTTAGTTGGTTCAGTGAAGGAGGTGGTTCCATGCAACCGCTCGGCGCAGGACAAAAGAAGATATTTGAAGGAAAACATTCAGACTTGAGTGAGAAGATTATCAAGATCTTCTATCAAGTACATAATGAACTCGGCTATGGTTTCAGTGAGAAGGTGTATCAAAAAACGTATGGAATTGCCCTGCGTGAGGCTGGTCTCACAGTTGATGAACAAGTCGCTATCAAAGTGTACTATCACGGTCAATTGGTAGGCGAATATTTTGCCGATATGGTCGTCAACGGTGTCATTTTGCTCGAACTCAAGGCAGCCAGCCAAATCATTGACGAACACGAAGCCCAATTGCTCAACTACCTCAAAGCCACAGAAATTGAAGTTGGGTATGTTTTGAACTTCGGCAAATCTGCAACATTCAAGCGGAAGGTTTTCGACAATGAACGCAAGGGCTCACTGCGTTGGACGAAGAAGTAAAAGAAAATCCGTGACCATCCGTGAAATCAGTGTAATCCGTGTCCAAAAGGAAAATTATTATGACAAAAGATGCTGTTATCGTTAGCGCAGTCCGCACCCCCGTTGGCAAAGCAAAACGTGGAGGACTTGCCACGGTTCGCACCGACGAGATGTCTGCCGCGACCATCCAAGCCTTGCTCAAGCGGACGCCGAATCTTGACCCCGCCCAGATCGAGGACGTGGTCATCGGCTGTGCCTTCCCCGAAGGCGAGCAGGGACTCAACATGGCGCGCATGATCGCTCTCCGCGCTGGCTTGCCTGATTCAGTTCCCGCCGAGACGATTAATCGTTATTGTTCTTCAGGTGTGCAGTCCATTGCGCACGTGGCGTATGCGATTCAATCGGGACAGATCGAAGTCGGCATCGCGGGCGGAGCCGAGTCCATGACGATGGTGCCGATGGCGGGATTCAAGTTCTCGCCGAATCCATATTTTGCGCAAGACCTGCCACAGTATTACACCAACATGGGACTCACGGCAGAGAATGTCTCGGTCAAATACGGAGTCAGCCGCGCAGACCAGGATGAGTTCTCGTTGAAGAGCAATCAGAAGGCGGCGAAGGCAGTGAACTCTGGACTCTTTGATCCCGAACTCGTTCCGCTGGACGTTGAAATTACAGAACTCGATGGAAATGAAAAACCCGTCAAAAAGAATTTCACCGTGAAGCGCGACGAAGGTCCGCGCGCGGATACGAGCATGGAGGCATTGTCCAAATTGAAACCAGCCTTCAAAGAAGATGGAGTCGTCACTGCGGGCAACTCGTCGCAAATGTCCGATGGTGCGGCGGCGGTGATGGTCATGTCTGCGGAGAAAGCAAACGCGCTTGGACTCAAGCCGTTGGTGCGATTAGTTTCGTTTGCGGTGGGAGGCGTCCCGCCTGAATTGATGGGGATCGGTCCCATCGTGGCGATTCCGAAGGCGTTGAAACTCGCGGGGCTGACGCTCAATGACATTGACTTGATAGAATTGAACGAAGCCTTCGCTGCGCAGTCGCTGGCGGTGATCCGCACACTGGAACTGGATGAGAGCAAGGTCAACGTCAACGGCGGCGCGATTGCATTGGGTCATCCGCTGGGATGCACAGGCTCGAAACTCACCACGCAACTCATCTACGAAATGGCTCGCCGTAAATCGAAGTATGGCATGGTCACCATGTGCATCGGCGGCGGCATGGGCGCGGCGGCGGTGTTCGAGAACCTTCAGAACTGAGTCGAATGTCAAAGGTCAAAGGTCGCTGACATTTGACATTCGACCTTTGACTAAGAAACTATCAAACTAAAAAACTAGGAGACTACAAAATGCCCCTCACCGTATCACAACTCATGGAAAAAATGCCGTCAGCGTTCCTGCCTGAAAAAGCGCAGGGCGTGAATGCAACCATCCACTTCAAATTCACAGGCGCGGAAGCAGGCGACTGGAACGCGAAGATCGCGGACGGAAAATGCGACGTGGCGCAAGGCGCTCCCAGCGGCGCGGCGACGATGACCCTCACCGCCGACTCGGAAGATTACGTCAAACTCTTCACAGGCGAACTCGACGGGATGCAAGCCTTCATGCAGGGAAAGTTGAAACTCGGCGGCGATTTGAACCTGGCGATGAAGTTGATGCAGATGTTCAAGATCAAGTAAAGATTTTCAGAATCAAAAAAAGACATCCGCGAAAGGATGTCTTTTTTGATTATGTGGCTCTACCGTTTTTAACGGGAAACCATTTTTCAAACACAAAGGACACGACGGTCACAAAGGAAAAACACAAGGAATCTAGGCTCTTTTCCCCCCTTTGTGTACTTTGTGTCCTTCGTGGTGAGGCTCTTTCCCGTTCATTACGGGACACCCGTTTATGTTTACCGGCCTATTTCATAACCTACCTGCCTGACAGTTTCAAAATTGGACGCTGACACTTGCGCTGAGCGCCAGTGCGGCGTGAACGCTGAAAACGCTGATTCTGATGGACCTTTTAGATGGTTTTCACAAAACTCTGCGTCCAAAAAACCAAACTGTCAGGTGGCTAGTTCATAACAAAGGAAAGACATTTTCTTTTCTCTCTACCGTACATCTGCACCGCTAAGTGTCGCCATGGCGCCATGCGACACCCGCAAAGAACGCAAAGAAAACCTTTTTCACTTGGCGACCTTAGCGTGCTTTGCGGTAAAAATCTTCTCATGTACGGTAGAGAATTTCTTTTTAGATATTCCGCCCTCTCGGTAGGTTTCCTCATTCGATTTGCTTTTCAAAACCACCTTCTTGCGGAGGTAAACTTCCGAGCTGATCCTGCGTCTATGCAAACGAGGAAAAATCCATGACCAAAAATATTCTAGCAGTGCTAGCCCACCCCGATGATGAAACCTTCGGTTTGGGCGGCACGTTGGCTCTGTATCACCGAAAAGGAGTTGACACATATTATGTCTGCGCCACGCGCGGCGAAGTCGGCGCGGCGGATGAAGAATTCATGAAAGGCTTCAAAGACACCGCCGAAATGCGTACCGATGAACTGATGCGCGCCGCGAAAATTCTCGGATTGAAAGAAGTGTTCTTTCTAGGCTACCGCGATTCAGGGATGCCCGGCTCGGAAGATAACAAGCATCCCAACGCGCAAGTTGCGCATTCGATCGACGAAGTGGCGGGACGCGTTGTGAAATACATCCGCGAGCTCAAGCCCGATGTTGTCATCACGTTCGATCCGATTGGCGGATACAAACATCCCGACCATATCCACATTCATCGCGCCACAACGCTTGCCTTCGAAAAAGCAAACGACGCGTCTTTCCACCCTGAGGCTGGGGCGCCCTTCAAACCAAGCGCGCTCTACTACCATGTCTTTCCGAAATGGCTTCTCAAATGGTCAGCGCGTTTGATGCCGTTACTTGGAAAAGACCCTCGCAAGTGGGGTCGCAACAAGGATATTGACCTGACGGAGTTGATCGTTGATTTTCCCGTCCATGCCCGGATCAATATTCGTTCGGTGACAGACATCAAGCGTGAAGCGAGCGAGCAACACGCCTCGCAGGGTGGACGTCAGATGCGCCGCGGATTGTTCGGCATCCTTTCGCGCATCCTCGGAGAACATGACGATTACATGCGGGCATATCCTCCTGTAGAGGGGAAGTTTCGCGTAAAAAACGACCTGTTTGAACTGTAAAAAAGATGCAAAGCGGCTGGAACATTTCCAGCCGCTTTTTCGTTCCACGAAAGGCGCTTCAAGGCGTGTTAGAATCGATTAAATCCTATGACTGAAACACCCTTTGAAAAACAATCCGCGCGAAAGATCGATCTCCCTCGTTTGGCAACCATGATGTTGCGTCCGAGCGAAGCGTTCTCGCCTATGGCTTCCGACCGGCAAGGCTCTTGGTTGACTCCGATGCTCGTCTTGTCCATTTCGTCGATCCTGGTTGTGATCGTCGTGGGCTACCTCAAAACGCAAGCCTCGCTGAATGGCGTGGTTGAGTTCCCGCCCGATTGGGAGTTTTGGTCGCCGGAAATGCAGGAGAGTTATCTTCAAGCGCAACAGACCTCTCAGGGACCCTTGGTCAATTACGTTTTGCCCGCGGTTGGCGCGTTGATTTCGCTCTGGCTTGGATGGGTGATCTTCGCGGGAATCATGCGGTTGGTTTCGACATTGCTGGGCGGACGCGGCTCGACGCAAAGCGCGTTGAACATCGTTGCCTGGGCGAATGCTCCGTTCATTGTTCGCGATCTATTGCAAGCGTTCTTTATGTTGATCGCGGGGCATGAGATCGCCAGCCCCGGACTTTCGGGATTTGTTCAGCAGGGTTTCATGTATCACTTTCTGTCACGAACCGATATTTTCCTATTTTGGAATATCGCTTTGCTCGGGATCGGTTTTGCAGTGGTGGACGGCTTGCCAAAAGGCAAAGCATTGATGGGCGTGATCGTTGTTGTATTGATCCTCATCGCCATTCAATCGGGCGTGGGCGCGGCAATCGCAAGCTTTGGGTAACATGGGTAAGTCGTTCATTCGCATTGTCGGGTTGAAAAAACATTTCGAGATGGGCGGGCAGATCGTCCGCGCGTTGGATGGGGTGGATGTGCAGATCGAGGAGGGGACGTTCACTGTGGTGATGGGACCGTCCGGCTCGGGAAAGAGCACGCTTCTTTACCTCCTTGGCGGGCTGGATCGCCCAACTTCAGGCGAGATCGCTATTGAGGGCGAACGCCTCGACGAAATGGATGAAAACGCTTTGGCATTGTTTCGCCGCCGCACAATGGGATTCGTCTTTCAATCATTTAACCTGGTGACGAGTATGACCGCGTTGGATAACGTCGCGTTCCCGATGCAATTCGCCGGTGTCGCCGCGTCGCTGAGGCGGGAGCGGGCGCTGGGGTTGTTGAATCAGGTTGGGCTGGGGAATCGAGCCGATCACCGTCCCTCCGAACTTTCGGGCGGGCAACAACAACGCGTCGCGATTGCCCGCGCGCTGGTCAACGATCCCAAATTAATTTTGGCAGACGAGCCGACCGGCAACCTCGATACCACGAGTGGAAGCGCGATCATGCATGTGTTGTCGGATCTGCATAAAGCCGGGCGCACGGTGTTGGTGGTGACGCACGACCCGCGCATGACGCGCTTTGCCACGCACAAGATCCATTTGCTCGATGGTCACGTCGTTAGCGAAGCGGAATACGAAGCCGCCGCGTTGGAAGCGATGAGCGTTGAATAACTTTTACGTGCAGGAAAAAATGAAAAATAAAATTTCTCGGTTTACATCCATCATCGTGTTGATCTCGTTGGCGTTTTCGTTCAGCGCTGGCGGGTATTTTGACGTATTTGCTCAGACTATGGAGCCACCTACAGAAACGCCTACTGCTTCCACACCGATAACCCCAACCACTGCTGTCCCAACCACTGCTGTCCCAACCACTGCTGTTCCAACCACTGCTGTCCCAACCACTGCTGTCCCAACTTCTGCCAATACGCCGCTTCCATTTGTCCGCCCCCAGATGGTGGTCAAGGCAACAGCGACAAAGGGGAGCGTTCAAACGAATGCCGAATTCAAGTTGAGCATCGAGCTCCAAAACGCAGGGACGGCAACCGCTTACAGCACGCAAGCCGTCCTTTCCTCCACTGATCTCGTGCCACTTAAAAATGGTGGCGTGTCTGTTTTGGGAACTGTAGATGCCGGTAACAACGCCAATCTGGCGCAGACCTTTTTAGTCAGCGGTCAAATTTACGGACAGCAGATCGTCGTCGTCGATCTCACGCTCACGTATTACGACAGCTCAGGCGCATCGTATTCGGATAAATTTACATTATCCATTACCGCAACCGGTGGAGTCTCCAGCGGGGTTGCCGCGGCAACGTCCACGCCCACAGGCGTGAAGAGTTCGCAGTTGGTGATCACCGGCTACTCAACAGACATTGATCCGCTTCAACCCGGCGAACAGTTTGCCCTCAAGTTGAACGTTCAAAATGTAGGGAATGCCAAAGCCCAGCGCATCACCATGATTGTGGGCGGCGGTTCGGGCGGCACCTCCGGCGGGACTCCGCAACCCGGCGGGGTCTCGGGTGGCGGAGGAGATTTTGCGAACTTCGCGCCAGTCGGCGCTTCGAATGTGCAATCGCTGGGAGATCTCGGCGCGGGCGGTGCGATCGAGGCGACGCAAAGTCTCATCGTCAACGTGTCCACGAATCCCGGCGCCTACCCGATGAAAATTTCATTTTCATATCTCAACGATAAGAATGAAGTGGTCAACGACGAGCAGGTGATCACTTTGCTTGTTCACAGCCTGCCGAATCTGGATGTAAGTTTTTACCAACCGCCCGGCGTGTTGTTCACCGGTCAGCCCGGACCTCTGCCGATTCAAATCGTCAACGTGGGCAGGCGTTCTGCGGTGCTGGGAAATGTGAAGATCGAATCGGATTCCGGTTTCCTCGAAGGCAACACGGGGCTCGTCGGTTCGCTCGACTTGGGGGCGTTCTTCACCATCGACGCGTTATTCACGCCCGAGCAGGCAGGGACGAACGAACTCACCGTCACCATCGAATACGTGGACGATTTCAATAAACCGCGCACGATCGTCAGGACCCTCGAAGTTGAAGTGGAGGAGATGGTCATCGAAGAACCGACCGTTGACCCGAACGGCGGAGGTGTCGAAGAGCCAGCCGCAGAAACATTCTGGCAAAAGGTAAAACGATTCATCCTCGGTCTTCTTGGTTTGGATAGTTCCCCGCCATCCGATACAGAATCGGCTCCGCTTGAGGAGGGCGCCGTCATCGAAGAAGGCGTTCCCGCTGGTGGCGGCGGCGGAGGCAAGGGCGGTCCGTGAATTTTCTCGATCTGCTTCGTCTTGTTGTTGGAAATTTGAGCCGCCGCAAAGCGCGAGTCGCGTTAACCGCTGTAGGCGTGGTCATCGGCACCGCGGCGGTGGTGATCCTTGTTTCGTTGGCAGTCGGGTTGCAACAAACAGCCACCGAGCAGTTATACGGCATCGGCGACTTGACGCAGATTCAAGTGAGTCCCTCGTATGGCGGTGAAGGCGTCTACGTTGAAGCAGGCGGAGGCGGGGGAGGAGGCGGAGGTTTTCCCGCGTCGGATGAGGTGAAACTGCTGACCAATTCCGTGTTGGAGGAATTTCGCGCCATCCCCGGGGTTGAATCCGTCATTCCGCGCGAGTATATAATGTCTGGCGCGTTGATGAAATTTCAAAAGATGGAATCGTATGTCAACGTGATCGGCATCGGCACAGACGATGTCGCCGACCTGGGCGATACAGCCGAGCAAGGCACAACAGAACTAGGTCGCGGGAGAATCGTGATCGGCGTTACCGTCCCGCAAAGTTTTTACGATCCGAATGTTCGGCCGGGGCAGGAGATTCCGCCTCCGCCAGATTTATTCGACCAGCAAGTGCAGATGATCGTTTTCAAATATGACGCCAACGGGAACGAAATCCGCAAGAACATTGCTTTGCGCGTGACGGGCGTGCTAAAAGAAACGCGCGGCGAATCCGATTTTACGGTATACATGCCGCTCGAACAGGTAAAACTGCTCAACGAGTGGTCGCAGAACCGCCGCTTCAACTATAACAAAGACGGCTACGGCATGGTCATCGTCAAAGTTGGCGACGTGGATAAAGTGATCGAGATCGCCGACCAGATCACAGCGATGGGCTTTCAAGCATTTACGCCGCAATCGTTCCTTGAAGGCATCAATAATTTTTTCATCGCTCTTCAGATCATTTTCGGCGGCGTTGGCGCGATTGCGTTGCTTGTCGCGGCGATCGGCATCGCCAACACGATGGCGATGTCGATCCTTGAGCGCACGCGCGAGATCGGTTTGATGAAAGCGGTCGGCGCGACGAACCGCGATGTGCTTGCCATCTTTTTGGGCGAAGCGGCGGGCATCGGGTTTCTTGGCGGGCTGGGCGGCGTGATCATTGGCTGGCTTGCATCGCAAGGGATCAATGTGCTTGCGAGTGTTTATCTCGCCAATCAAGCCGGCGAGCAGGGAGGCGCGCCGCTGAGCATTGCGGTGTCTACTCCGCTTTGGTTGCCCATCTTCGCGCTCGTGTTTTCAACCCTGGTGGGGATGTTCTCTGGACTCTACCCCGCCCTGCGAGCCGCGACGATGATCCCCGTGCTGGCGCTCAAATACGAATAGCGCTTCGCCCCGCCTTACATCTGGGTCGCCTCTCCTCCGCATTCCCACATCTGACGCTTGACAGGCTAGAACATATATTCTAGAATCGCGTCAACCAAAAAGGAGAGTAACCATGTCCAAACGGAATATTGTCCATGTTGAAATTCCCGCCGCCGAGCAAGCCGCGGCTGGAGCGTTCTATCGGGAGTTGTTCGGGTGGAAGATCACGCCGATTCCTGAAATGAATTACACCCTGTGGGAATCAGGCGATGCCGTTTCCAGCGGCGGATTCCCCAACGTTTCGCAAGAATTCCCGGCGGGGCAAGTGATCGTTTATATTGACAGCGACGACATCGAAGCCGATTTGAAACAAGTGGAACAACTCGGCGGCAAGGTTGTGCGCGCCAAAGAGGAGATTCCCGGCTTTGGCTGGTTTGGCATCTTTCGAGACCCAACAGGAAATATGCTGGCGTTGTACACGAGCAATAATCCGCGCTGACAAATAACCAAACAACGATACGGTAAACATCCTTGAAAACAGACAGACACCCGTCGCCATAGGGTGCCTGTCTTGTTTAACTTCTGCTTTACAGCTTCGGTTCTATTTCCTGAGTATTTTGGGATACGCGCCTGATGAAATCTGTTTACTCCTACGACAACAACACCTGCCCGCAATACTCGCACTTATCCATACCGAGTTCGAGGGTGCCGCCGCAGTTGGGGCATTGGATCGTTTCCACTTTGATGGGGAAGCCTGCCGTTTTGAATGCGGTCTCGTTGTCCGCGAGATCGCCGCGCAGACGTTTCAACCGCGCGAGATACGCGTCGCCCGTCACCTCGCCCGATTTGCGCAAGCGTTCCACATCCGCGATTGATTCTTTCAACATGCGGCGCTCAGCCTCCAGCGATTCTCTGCTTTTATCCTGAAACGAAACTTTCAGTTCAGGCTTCTTCGGGATCGAAGCAAGGATCGCCGCGATGATCAAAATGAAAGCCGAAACGATCACGCCAACGACCAGCGGCGTATATTGAAATCCTGGTATCGAATTAAAGTTGACCTTGTTCACTTGCACGTCGTTGTAATCCGCGATCACCACATAACGTTCACCATTGAGTCTGCCCACGTCAATGCGCGTGATGCCCGTGCTGTGATTCTCCAAATTGTTGCGCGAGCCGTCGCCCGTGAACACAGCCACAGTCCCGCTATCGTCGCCGATCACCGCTTCCTCCGCTCCGTCGCCGTCCACGTCAATGCCCGAAATTTCAGTGACCTTATCCGACAGCGAACCCGTCCACATTTGATCCACCGCGCCGCCATTGATCGAGAACGCCCACACGCCGCCGTCCTTCCCGCCGACGACAAACTCGCGCGACGACGGGTCGCCGTTCAATTCCACTTCGCGGATCTCGGAAACCGCCTGACCCATTCCTTGCGAATAAATTTGACTCCCATCCACTGCAGATAACGCGACGAACGCGCCGAACTCGCCGCCTGTCAGGATTTCGCTATTTCCATCGGAGTTGAAGTCGAACGCCCGCATCCTCCGCAGGGACTCCTGATCCGCCTCCCAAACTTTTTGCCCATCTTCATCCAACACCACCACCGAGCCGTCATGCGACGCCGCGGCGAGATGAGTTTGACCGTTGATGAGCGCGTCGTCGAGTCCGCGAATCTCTTCGCCGCCGACGGAGTAATTCCACAACGGTTGACCGCTGAGGCTCAGGGATTGGAGTCCGCCGCCAGAATCGCCGAGGACAATTTGAGGTCCAGAGGGGAAGCGGAGAATCGCAACACGCGCAGGCAATCCGACAGTCAGACTCTGCGCGAGCGTGGTCGCTAGTCCGTCAATGATTGTGTCCACTGAATAACCGAAGTCGCCGAGATAAAAAACGACCAGGTCTTCACGGTTGTCGCCGTTCACGTCGCCGAGCGTGGTCTTCGGGTATTGATACTCTTTCGTGAACAGAATATTTCCACCGCCATCGAAGATCGTCACGTTTTGCGCATTTTGGATGAAGAGTTCGTCGTTATCATCGCCCATCAAGTTGATGACCTTCATGCTTTCGGCGGTATCGTAACTCTGCGACCAGATTTGCGACGCGCCGAATTTCTCCGCCTTCGCCAATCCGCTGAACGAGAACAACGCGGCAACCACCATCACGAGACAGACTAAGACGAATGCAACCACGAACGGGATAATTTTGCGACTCATTTACGCCGCCTTTCTTTGCAGGAGAGTGTATGCCGACTTGAGGATTTGCAAGATGTTTTCATGTTCCACTTCTTCAAAAGGTGAATTGGCGACGAACGAGACCATGCCGCCTTCGGTGCTTAATTGGCTGATGGTGAACTTGCCGATGTTGAGTCCCTGTTTGAACTCGTCGCTGGTCTTGGCAATGTTATACACTTCGGGGTTCGGCACGATGCGGACTTTCAAATCGTGCGCGGTGCCTTTGAATTTTTCGGGCTTGCTCTTCATCTTGCCGCTGATGCGACTGCGCTTCCAATACGATTTTCGCTTCTTCGATTTTTGGATTCCCGAAACGCGGAGGATACTACCGTCATAAAGTTTTGCTTTCAGCGCGAGCCACTCGTCGCGGAAGTATTCGGTCGTGCGCCCTTGCGCGTCGTTGGCGGAGCGCGCCACTTTGGTGGGGAGCAGGGAACCTGTAAGGTCGAGATGGCCCAAGTAGGTCGAGTCAGGCTTGAGGTCGTCGCGAAGCGTGTAGAGGATGTCGCGCGTGCCGTTGTAGCGAGTCGAGATGTCGTACGAATCGCTTTTCCGCAATCCGCGCGCCATCACAATGGCGGCGATCCACAACGCGATGCCGCCGCCCGTGAAGACGAAGGAAAAATATCCGAGCAAAAGCAGGACGCCGTCAATGAGCATCAAACCAATGCCTGCCAAAAAAATATACATGGGTATCCAACGCCACTTGTCGCCCGCCTTTTCGGTTTTGTTCACGTCGAGGCGGAGTTTGTTCATCCCTTGAATGATGGAGGTGGGTTTGTCTGCGAGTGAGATGTACACGGGCAGGAGTTGTTTCTTGCCGAGCGAAGTGGTTTGGTTCACTCGCTTGCGCGCGGTGTTCAATAAATAAAAGAAGATGATTAGAACAAGAACGAGCAGAACTGCGCCGCCGCAAAGAAATGCTTCCATGGATGCTCCTTTGAAAATCTCCGTTTATAATCTTGCCATGCCTCGCGTCCTCTACACCGCTTTCGACATCGTGCCAAGCCCGAAAGGCGCGTCCACACATATTTTGCATAACATTCGCGGGTTGGTCAATGGGCAATTTGATGTCCATTTGGTTACGCCGAACGACGGCGTCCTCCCAACCGAAGACGCGATCGAAGGCGCGCGAGTGACGCGCATCTCGCAAGACCTCTCGCAAAATTTTCTGGCGCGCGCCACGCATTTTGGAAAAGCGGTCTTCAACCATCTTGTTTTGCATCACGAGTACGATGTTGCGCATTATCGAAACATCTGGGATGGGCTTGCCATCGCGCAAAACAAAAAACGATTCGGCTACAAAACACTCTTTGAAGTCAACGGACTTCCCTCCATTGAACTCAAATATCATTACCCTGGAATCGATTCGGAGTTGCTGACCAAGATCAAAGAACAGGAGATTGCGACTCTTCATCTCTCGGATGCGATCATCTGCCCTTCGAATGTGACGCGCGACTACATCGCCTCGCTCGGACTCCCCTTGAAGCTGGTTACAGTCATCCCGAACGGAGTTAGCCCTTCGGATTTTTCCGCCTCGCCGTTGCCCAGCCGCGAGGGACGAATCCCCGCGTTGTTGTACATCGGCACCCTCGCCGATTGGCAGGGACTCGAAGTCGTCGTCAAAGCCTTGCCGAAGATTCTCGAACAGCGAGCCGTTCGACTCCACATCGTTGGGCGCGGGCGTTCGAGGCAGAGAAAATTTTTAGCGAAGCAGATCCGCAAACTGAGCGTCGAAGAGAACGTGATCGTCCAGCCAGCCGTGCCGCATCATGAAATCCCCGCGTTGATCGCCAGCGCGGATATTTGCGTCGCGCCACTGGGATTCAACGACCGCAACGTCACGCAGGGCGCGTGTCCGATCAAGGTGTTGGAATACATGGCGGGTGGGCGTCCGCTGTTGGCGTCGAACCTGCCCATCGTCCGCGAACTCGCCCGCGAAGACGTGGACGCGCTGTTGTTCTCACCCAACGACCCCGATGATCTCGCAAAACAAGCGTTGATCTTACTCGACGATTTTGAATTATCCAAACGATTAGCCGACTCCGCCTCCGAACGCGCGTTGACAAAATTTACGTGGCACGAGTCGCAGAAGAAGTTGTTGAAGGTGTATCAAAAACTGCTGGCGTAAAACCTGAAAGGTTTTATGTGCCTCGTTACTGTCTAAAGGTATTACGTGGACACAGGTTTCGATCAATTGCGGTTTTGTGGAAAAGGAGTGTCTAAAACCAAACACACCTATTCCATGTCACTCTCCCGAAGGACATCGGGACGATGTGAGCGGCAGCGAAGGGTCTCCGAGATCATCGAGGTGATCCTTCGCCGCAAAGGGCAAGAGCGCGGCTCAGGATGACATAGAATTTTATGTTGAACACACCGTGTGGAAACTTGTCAGTTTTATTCAGAATGCTTATGATACACTCCATGCCAATGTGTTGGGAAAAATCTGTTGAAGGCAAATCAAACCATAACGATCGTCATGAAGGGATAAGGTATGCGCAAAATAAGTTGTGTCCTATTGGTATTGTTGATGGCAAATATTCTGAGCGGTTGTAAATCAACGCCTACTTTAGCCGAAGGCAAACGCGTGGTCGGATATTATGCCCAGTGGGTTGCCGATCAACGAGGCTATTTCGTCTCCAGCATCCCAGCGGACAAGCTCACCCACATCAATTACGCCTTTGCCAATGTGACTAACGATGGGAAATGCGTCCTCGGCGATATCGCCGCCGATACTGGGCGGATATACACCGCGAAAGAAAGCGTGAATGGGAAAGACGATTCAACCGACCCTACCGCTCTGCATGGAAACTTCAATCAATTGTTGCAACTGAAAGAAAAATATCCGCACATTCAAACGCTGATCTCAATAGGCGGCTGGACCTGGTCGGAGAATTTCTCCGACGCATCGCTGACGGACGAATCCCGCAAGGCGTTCGTCGCTTCGTGCGTGGACTTGTTCCTCAAACAATACAAAGGTGTCTTCGACGGTATTGACATTGACTGGGAATACCCGGTCAGCGGCGGCGAGGAACCCGACAGGGCGCGCCCGGAAGATAAAGAAAATTTCACGTTATTGTTGGCGGAATTCCGCAGTCAATTGGATGAACTCGGCAAAGCGGACGGCAAGAAATACCTGCTGACGATCGCCGCGCCGGGCGGGGGCGATAACAACTCCAACTATGAATGGGCTGAACTCAGCAAGTCTCTTGATTGGATCAATGTAATGACCTACGACCTGCACGGCGTTTGGGAAACCAAGACGAACTTCAACGCGGCGGTTTACACGTCGTCTGGCGACCCGGGCAGCGCCTCTCAAACGGTGGATGGGAGCATCCGCAGTTATTTGAGCGCAGGCATCCCGCCGGAGAAGATCGTGTTGGGCGTCCCGTTCTATGGGCATGGCTGGCAGGGTGTGCCAGAAGAGAATAACGGCTTGTTCCAAGCCAATACAGGCGGCGCGCCCGGCAAATATGAATCGGGTTCTTTTTATTACACCGAACTCAAAGCCGATTATTTTGGAACGTATACCCGCTACTGGAACGAGGAGGCGCAAGTTCCGTGGTTGTACAACCCGTCAATAAAAATATTTATTAGTTATGAAGACCCCGAATCGATCGCGGCAAAAGCGGGATATGCAAAAGACCAAGGTCTTGGCGGGGTGATGATCTGGGAATTGAGTCAAGGCGACAATGATATGCTCGACGCGATTCAGACCGGCTTTGAGAAGGGCGGCTTGCCTCACATCGTCCCGACGGTAGACCCCAATGCGTTATTAGTTCCGCGCCCCTTCACTATGGAACTCCATAGGATCAGCGGCATCACGATTGATGGGAAATTGGACGATTGGTCCGCCGAGCCGAGTTTCGTCTTGAACGACGCGTCGCAGATCGCTCATACGGTTGCGCCAGATAGTTGGAAGGGACCGCAAGACTTATCCGCCGAAGTCTGGCAAGGCTGGTCTGAGGAAGGATTGTATTTTGCCCTCAAAGTGGTGGACGATGCGCATTATCAAACCGTCGCCGATACCGATCTCTGGCACGGAGATTATACCGAGTGGCAGTTTGATACGCAACTCGAAAAAGATTACAACAGCAATTCCAAATCTGAAACTTATGGTAAGGTTGGGAAAGCCGATGCAAGCGACACTCTCCCTCCAAGCCTTGATGCAACACTTTCGTAAGCGGTGG
>WBZR01000228.1_pt1 | contig 96263 bp, 79 predicted proteins | sample 5204231 | NCBI WGS metagenome assembly WBZR01 (sample SAMN12412403, study PRJNA552823) | activated sludge metagenome | isolation source: activated sludge from anammox sidestream of wastewater treatment plant... | place: USA: Virginia | collected 2017-08
GTTCAAAGTAAATGGCAAGTTGGTTTAAGATTTTTTTCCAGCCAAAAACAGGAACCACCCATTTAGCAACAATATCTATTGTAGCCAAATATAAAATTTTGCGAACAGATTCTGGGTTTGGAAAACCCCCATTCGAGTATCTTGTACCCTTTGGGCATTCGTATTCCATTCGTGGACGGGACGACCAGGGTTTCGCGGCTAGGTGCAGCGCACTTCTGATTTATTTTTAATTATTCGCTCACTCCAATTCCAAAGATTCTGCTTAATCCCCAAGTGCACCGCACCAACAACCAGCGTATTTTTATACGTGCTACGAGCTAAACCGTGCAGCGCACCTATGGCAAGGTTTTTTACTCTGATAAATTCGTCACTATCAACATGTTACGGACTATACCCCCATTCGTGTATTCGTGCATTCGTGTCTCTATTCGTGGATGGCAGAAGGCCCACAATCTGGTGTAAAATCCAGGATCCCATCCGTAAACCCTGTCATCATACCTGCTGTAGTGATCCTGCATAAGTATGGCGATGGAGCAGTTAAGCTATGATTTTTAGTCAACATTTTCTAGGACTACTCGCTTTTCGCTTTTCGCTTTCAGCTTTGAGCTTTCAGCCTTTCGCCTTTCACCATCAGCTAAATTCCCCCCACCTCGCCGGATCCAAGTCCTCATACCCAATCGTTACCCGATTAACCTTACAAATTGGTGGAACCGTCCATTTGAACTGATTACGCTGCACCCTTTTAACCACTTTTTGCACAAAAGCGCTCGAGAAGCCCTCAGCCACGCATTGCTGCGGGGTGAAACCTTCCTCCACCAGCAAATACAATAAGCGATCGACCTCTTCATAGGTGAAACCCATTTCATTTTCATCCGTTTGCCCCTGCCATAAATCGGCGGAGGGCGCCTTGGACAGGATGCTGGCAGGGACTCCCAGCTCTTTTGCCAGTTGGCGCACCTGGGTTTTGTAAAGATCACCCAGCGGATTGAGCGCATAGGCCGAATCGCCGAACAGGGTGCTGTACCCCAGCAGGATTTCGCTCTTATTTCCGGAGCCGATCACCAACCCATTAAAGGCTGCTGACTGATCAAATAAAGCCACCATACGCAGGCGCGCCAGAATATTTCCCCGACGCAGGTCACCCATTTCCGGAAAACGTTCTATCAGCGGTTCGGCCATCTCCGTAATCGGGATGGTCAGACTCTGAACGCCAGTAGCCTCGACCACCTTTTGGGCATCTTCCAGCGAATCAGGTGATGAGGTACGATATGGCATGCGCACCGCCAGCACATTCTCTGCTCCCAATGCCCGGGTTGCAAGAAAGCAGGAGAGTGCTGAATCCAGCCCGCCGGATAACCCCAACACAGCTCGCTGGAAACCACGGCTGGTGATCTCGTTATGAATAAAATCGCACAGAATTTGAATAACCGGTTGTGTCTGTTTTGACAAATCAAGCATGATGATCTCCTCTAAAAATGATAATTGTCAGCCTTGCGCCCCAAATAAAACAAATTAAAAGAAACCAGATATCCCAGGGGTACCCAATCCATTCCGGACGAGGATCAGCGCGCAGAAAAGAAAAAATTATAGTGTGGACTGAAAATATTAACCAGGTAATGGCTGTTCTACCGCCCACCCGTTTAATTTTGGATAAGCGCGGTTCAACGATCAGGTAAATGAGGAACAAGGATGCGCTTGCAATGAATTGCAGCGGAAAACGCGGTAAGCTGCGAAGTTGATCATCCAGCGTCAGCGGAACCCACCAATCAGCCGGTAACTGCGGACCATAAGCACTGCCGGAAAACCAGGCAGCCAGCCAGGCCATCACCGCCAACGGAGGTAACATGACAATCAAGTGATCAGTTGTTTGTAATAAGCTCGTTTTCTTGAACAACGCCACAATTGCGAAGGTAAACCAGGCGCCGACAGCCGCTCCCGGCCAGACCATACCGCCCTGCCGAAAGCTGACAGCCTGCCAGCCAAAATCCACCAGGGCTGCTGGCTGCCAGATGAAAAAAGCCAGACGGGCTCCCAACCAGGCACCTAACAGAATCCACAATCCAGCCACCCCCCACTGCCAGCCTTCCCGTCCCGGGTGGGTTTGAAGTACTTGCCAGATAGCTAAAGAAGCTCCAATTCCAACCAGAATAGCGTATATGTTCAAAGTTTCCACTATCAAAAATTATCCTTTCCTTCTATTCTTCCGTCAAGTAAAGGAAAAGAGCATTTACTTTGATCATTTTGAAGCAAAGATTAAAATCAGATTAGAAATGTTAAAGAAACTCGCAATTAATTATTTCTAGAAAAAACATTTGGAGGTCGATTTTCCAGATTCGTACTCGCTGTCCCTTACCAACCTTGATGACTCATTGAGTCAATTTTTGAGTCATTTTTCACGAATTTTGACTCAAAACCCTCCTTTTTTTCAATTTTGCATCCTTTATGATTCACGCCCATCATTGAAAATCGAGGAAGGTTTTTTCTTCCGATAATTATGGTTTTCCAAATTTCCTAGAAACTTTTTTTATCGAGATTTATTCATACTTTAAAGCAGTGACCGGTTCTAAAGTGGCGGCTCTTAATGCCGGATATAACCCGGAAAGAAAACCCACCAGAGCTGCAAAAACCACTGCAAATATTAATAACCACAGTGGTGTTTCAGTGGATAACCCGGAGGAGATATAACCTTGCTGCTGTGCCTGATTCGCCAGGATTTGCATCGAGACCACGTTCAAAGCAAAGCTGCCGGCCCACCCTAGTAGCGCGCCCCCCAAACCACCTAAAAACCCAATCCCAGCCGCTTCCCCCAGAAAAATGGTCAGAACATCCCGGTTGGTAGCACCGACTGCTTTCATCAGCCCAATTTCACGCGTCCGTTCCAGAATCGCCATCGTCATCGTATTGGCAATTCCGATGGCTGCTACCAGCAAGGCAATCGCACCAATTCCGCCAAACACAACCTGCAGAATCACAAAGAAGCTGTTAATCCCTTCCACTGTACTCTGCGGAGAATAGGCCATGAAGCCCATATCGTTAATTTGCTGGGTGATGTCCATAACCACGTCGGGGCTTTCCGCCCGAACAATAACGTTATTAAATCCATCCTTGTTGCGGTTGGGCCTTTTTCCATTATTAAACCAGGTGTTCCAGGCATCCAGTTCATCCAGCGATACAAAGAATTGCCCATCTGCTTCATTGCGCATTTCTTTAAGGATACCAACGATTTTTAAGTCAACCGTCCGGCTCACTTCTTTCCCATCACTGGTCCACTTGGTTAACTTTAATTTCACGCGTTGATCCAGCAAGTCCGGCATTTCCGGCGGAGTCTGCCCGGGGCGCAGACTGGGCTCATAAAAGTTGTTAGCCATCCAGCTTCCGGCAACAATCATTCCTCTACCCAACTCCATCGAACCCCGGTCCAGATCGTATCCTAAATCCTGCATGTATTCCGCTTTGACACCCATCATGCTCGCCCAGGTTTCGAATTTTCCAAACTGGATCATTCCCTGTCCCATCAGATAATCGCGGGGAATGACAGCTTTCACACCCGAAATCTGAGCGATCGAATCCAGAACCGTCGGTGTAAGCATTTTAACTGTACTGACTCCACCGCCACCTCCCCCGCCCCCACCCATCGGGGCAGCGTACATCTCCCCACCATAATTCGGGTAGACTTCGATGCGGCTTAAATCATTGATGCCCCATAAATTGCTGGTGGCACTTTTTTGCAGACCGGTCGCCAAAGATACCAGCAGCACAACCGAAGCGGTTCCAATTACCACGCCAATGGCAGTTAATAGAACCCGGCCTTTTCTACGCCGGAGATTATCGGAGATCAGACTCAGTAAATCCCAGAATTTCATTGGAGTCTCCTGGCTATCCCTTCGGGGCTGGCATGGGCATTGGCTCGTTATAATCAGGATTTTCACCATTAAACTGATCCGGATTAGTGAAATCCTGTTGCGGTTGCGCTTTTCCACTGCCTAACCCCAACAATCCCTTGATAAAACGCCAAACTTTCTGCAGGAAAGTTTCGGGTTGTTCCATTGGTGGATACTGTTCGTCCATTCCATTTCCAGGGAAATCCTCATATACCGGTTCTGGGTCCACCATGACAGTCAGAGTTTGTTCAAATTTTCGTGGTTGGTTGAAGTCATCCGAGTATGAAATGGAAGCCAGCAAATTTAATTCGCCTTCCTGATAAGGCATTGCCATGGCATCCATGGTGAAATAACCACCTGGTTCCAATGAGCCTACCAAAATGGTATTGTCGGTTAAATCAGCATTTTCGGAGGTGATGGTCAAAGTTCCCAGCACAGCCGTGTTTTTCCCCAGATTGGTGATTTGGATTGGTAAAGGATTCATCTGCCCGGCAATGAAATTTCCGGGGTTACGATAAAAACCAATTTCAACCTTGGGCATGGAATATACCAGCAGGGTAATCACCTGATCATCCACCACCCGTTCACCCTGCGCATTCAAATAGGTGAAAGAAATTTTGAAAGGATATGCTCCTGGGTTGGCTGTCACATTGACGATTAATTGGGCGGTTGCCGTTTTCATCTGGCCAACTTCAACGTCATCAATAAAAATTAAATTAGAGGAACCTAATGGAGCAAAAACGGACAGATCTGCACCGGTTCCGATCACACCACCACTTTGTTGACCTCCGGTACCATCCTGTCCGCTTGGAACAGTGACCCCACCGCCTAACACCATGGTTACATTCTGAGCAGACACAGCCCCCAGGTTACGGACGTCGATCGTTAGATTAAAAATGGTGCCAGGTTGGAGAGGATTCACATCCACTTCATACCCACCGACCACCAGTTGTGCCCGCGCCTGCAGGGTTGGGGTGACAGTAGGTTGAGGGGTGGTGTACACCGGGACACGCAAATCGATCGTGAGCGTAAAGCGTTCCGTATAAGCAGCGCCATACGAATCCGTATAACTGACATTCGCCACAATCGACCCGGATGAATAGCCCCATAAAGTCGCCTGGGCCCGTAAAGGCTGGGTAATCTCTACCGAAGCGCCTGTGTCCAGATAGGGAACTGCCCGTACCCCGCCGGAAGCCAGGGGCAGGAAGTCCGTACTCTCAAAAGAGATGACGATATTGTAAGCATCACTTTCCCCATTATTTTTTAACCGAATTTTCAGGTTAAAATCATTTCCGGGTGAGATGCGATCATTCCCATACTCATAAGAGCCAATCACCACGAGCGGGCGCTCAAAGCGTGGCTCAGGGGATGGGGTATCGACGGGTGGCATCGTTGGAGCCGGCGTCGCAGTATCTGTCGGCGGAACAACAGTTTGAGCCATTCCGGTCAACGGGTTTGTCACAGTAAACAAAATGATGATTACAAGACTGGTAAATGTAATATGTTTGATTTGATTCTTCATGTTTTATACTTCCTCCGCTTCTTCTTCCGGAATTTCAAAGTGAGAAGCTGCTTCATACTCTGCTTCACTTACAGTTAATCCGTCCAATAAATAAATTACGTTGGTGGCAAATTGTTTCATGCGGTTATCATGGGTCACCACCACAATGGTTCTACCTTCGTGATGGAGCTTGGATAATAATTTCATAATGGCAAACCCGCTGGTTGTGTCCAGGTTTCCGGTAGGTTCATCCGCCAGAATGATGCCAGGATTGTTCACCAAAGCCCTGGCAACCGCCACCCGTTGCTGTTGGCCGCCCGATAGTTCGGTCGGACGGTGTAAAGCCCGTTTTGCCAGACCAACCTGGCTCAATAAACGAACTGCGCGATCCTGGCGTTCTTTTTTCGAAATACCCGCAAAACGCATTGGGAAAATCACATTTTGTAAAGCTGTCATGCTGGGGATCAGATTAAAGGATTGAAAAATAAAGCCAACACTTTTCCGGCGAAACAAACCAAGATCGTTTTCATCCATCTTTTCCAGAAAACGGCCATTCACCTGGATGGTGCCACCGGTCGGGCGATCCAACCCACCTAACAAATACAACAACGTGCTTTTTCCGGAACCGGAAGGTCCCATAATCACCGTCAGAGAACCTGGTGCAATATCAAGATCAACCCCCGCCACGGCGTGCACTTTCTGCTTGCCCATGATAAAGGTTTTTCTCAAATTGCGGATCTGAATGATTGGTTGTTCGCTCATTGTTTAGAAGAACATCCCGGTTGGTGAAAGCCCTTTTAATTGCGCTGCGATAAAAATCGGTAAAGCCTTGATGACTAAAAAGATGAGCACAGCAATTACAGTTGCCAACCAGGCATTTCCGGCTTTTATTCCCGAAATACGCATAGCGCCAATGCCGATTAAAACTACCTGCCAGATCAAATAAAGATCAAAGAACGTCAACAGAGCCACCAAAAAAGAACTGAAGCCGCCAGCGCCCGTCTCAACAAACCCGGAAAGCCCTGGCTGGGTGATGAGTTGATGGGTGCCGAGCAGCGCAATAATCTGCACAATATCCCGCAGAATAAAAGGCACACTGGCCCAGGAGACAATATTCAAGGCGGTACGAATGTTACTGCGGCTGCCATTCAAGGTTAAAGACAGGTGCAAAATACTACCCAGTAAAATCCAGCCGACCCAAATACCGATTAACTTCCCAACATAGGGGAAAACCATGGTAACCAATGGACTGGCGCCCATATTAACTGCATCCTGATATTGCTGCTGTTGATCCGGACTGTAATATTCAAAATTCTCTGGTTGAGTCGCTGGTTGTGCAGATTGCCCAATCAATGGAGCAGAGACCAACACCAAAACCAGAGCGGTGACCATTAATACCAATAATGGCGCTAACCACACCGCATGGTCTTTTTGAACAATTTCATCCATCGATTTCCGTGGTTTATATAAAATCGGAAAGAACCATTTGAAAATTAACTTGCGCGGTTTTTGTTCAACTTCATCTTCAATATCGTTTTCAAGCATGAGACCTCCCAAAACGGGGAAATAATAATAGAAAACCTTAATCAGGCCATTGATTAGGACGAAATCCAACTCAAAAAAGTTTCAATTTCAATATTACTCATCAAAAATCTCTAAAACTCATTAAAATATTAATAGGATTCGCATTTGCTCGCCTTGCTTATCACAATCAATAATCTCTGATTATAAATGAAATCTCAATTGGAGGGAAAGATGTTATTACGGGTTGGTTTGGAACTGAATTACGAAGGCCGGGATTTAGCCTGGGCATTGGATTTCCCAGGATGCTTCGCTTATGGTACATCGGACCAGGAAGCCTTGTTACGCATGCCACAGGCTTTTGTTGCCTACCAGCATTGGGTCAATTTGAAAGCCGGGGATCAGTCCTGGTTAAAAGAAGCGGGGGATTTCGATGTGCGTTTGATTGAAACTTTCAAGGTTTATGACATCAATGACCGTTTCGAAGTAGTGGAGCAAGGCGATTACAGTGTCAATGTCTGGTTTCAATCCGATTGGCTGGTACTAACGGAAGAAGATGTCCAGCAAGGGGTCAAGCTGATGGATTGGTCGCGGGCAGACTTAATCAAATTAGTAGCTGGAATTCCCCAGCAACTGCTTGAAAAACAATTTCCAGGGGAGCGCTGGAACATATTGGGGATTTTAAAACACATCGGCGCTGCTGAATGGTGGTACTTGGAGAGGCTGGGCTTAACCAAATTGTCTAAAACCAAAGTGCCAGCCGACCCTTTTAAACGCCTGGAAGTTATCCGTACTGAGGTCAAAAATGCCATGCCTCAATTGGTTGCAAAAGATCTGGTGGTTGGCCGGGATGGGGAATTCTGGAGCCCGCGTAAATTACTGCGGCGGGTCGTTTGGCATGAAAAGGATCACATCCAGCATATCTATCAATTAATTTCAGAAAATTGACCTTTAAACAAAAACTCCTGATTGGATATCTCAGGAGTTTTCGAAAGGGGGAAACAAACAGATCGAAGGTTTCAAATATTCAAGCATTCGGAGAAAAATGATGAAATGAAAAGTTTCTAATATCCATTGTCTGACCAGATTATTGTTCTGATTTAAGATTGACCACGCTCAAAGCAGCAAACATGACGGCGACCATGCCTACAACAATATAGATAATTCCTGCCATAAAAACCTCTTCTTTCTTCTATAAAACCAGTCTATAAAACTATTTCCTTTGGCGTACATAAAATAACACCACAACCAATAAAAGGGTACGGGTTTTTGGAGAAACAATTTTTATCCAATTGACCGATATTACTCTGGACTTTCTGGCAGTAGTCTCTAAACTCTCTTCTCAGATTAAGATAGCCCCGGCGCCTGGTTAATTCGCATCCTTAATCATCAGCCAGAAAGTAACCCAAACCCCTTATATTAACTTAGACGTAACTTTCTCCTAAAAAGTTCCCATCACTTCATATACGCTTTAAGCAGCAAAAAGTTGCAGATTAATCTCATAGCTTTTTCTGAAATTCTCCACCTACAGTGTCAAGGGATCAACCTGCTTGTCGGCTTTCTCACAATCTGTTACCTCAAGCATCCGGATCGCGCGATCATACAGAAAATATTGCCAGGTCCAGTTGATCAGCACCACCAGCCGATTTCGAAAACCGACCAGTTGGATCAGGTGAATAAACAACCAGATCAACCAGGCAATCAGCCCGTGGAAACGCATGCAAAATATTTCTGCCACCGCCTGGTTGCGTCCGATGGTTGCCATTGTCCCCAAGTCTGTATAATGAAAAGGTTCAGCTTCCTGATCGGATATCAACCGCAGGATATTCCTGGCTGCATGCACCCCCTGCTGCATAGCGACTTGGGCTACCATGGGCAGCGGCTGACCGTTTTGGTCTGGTAGATAGGCAGCATCTCCAATAATAAATTCCTGTTCATGACCGGGGATCTGCAAAGTTGGAAGAATCTTCGTTCGGCTTTGAGATGCCTTCTCTAAATCTAAATGTCTGGTTAATCGAGCTGCCTGCACTCCTGCTGCCCAAATTAAGGTACGCGTGGGAATAGGGTCGTGACTGCTTAACTGAATCGTCTTACCATCATAGCTTTCCACCCGGGCTTGCAAAAGTACCTGAACCCCTTTTCTCCCCAGAGCCTTGACCGCAGCGATCGATAGTGAGGGATGTAAATTTGCCAGCAATCGAGTCGAGGCTTCCAGTAAAATCACCTGCGATTTTTCATGATTCAATTCCGGAAAATCTTTCCGCATCAGCCGCACTAGTTCTGCAATAGCGCCTGACAACTCAACTCCGGTTGGCCCACCTCCAACAACAACAAAGGTCAATAATGAACGTTTTTGCGCTTCGTCGGTCTCTCTTTGTGCCTGTTCAAATTGACAAAGGATATGATTACGAATAACCCCCGCTTCCTGTAAATCTTTTAAGCCAAAGCTATTTTTCTCCACTTCGGGGTTGTTAAAGAAATTGGTTTCACTACCGGCCGCCACAATCAGGTAATCATATGAAATTGCACCCTGGTGAAGGATCACCTGTTTATTTTTAAAATCGATCGATTCAACTTCATCCATAACGAAAGTCAGGTTTTTTTGGTGATGGAGAATCCCGCGCAGTGGGTGGGCAATTTCATCCGGCGCCAGTCCGGCAGTAGCAACCTGATATAACAACGGTTGGAAAAGGTGATAATTGTTGCGATCGACCAGCGTCACTTTTACCGCCTGGTTAGCCAATGCCTTGGCTGCTCGTAACCCCCCAAATCCTGCCCCAACAATCACAACCTGTGGTTGAGGCTCATTTTGTTTCATTTCGTACCTCCAAATCTTGTGAAGATTATCACAATAATTTATACTATTATAGTCTTAATAATCTTAATTACAAGATAATAAATAGGATGTACAAGGTGAATTTAAAAATTCAAAATTTTAAGATTCTGTTTTTCGGCGCAGCATCGCCAGCGGGATGTTGACGACTTCCTTGATCCCCAGGAAATACACGACCACCAGGTAGATGAGCAATCCAATCCCTCCCCCAACCGCCAGTTGAATCAGATCGGACGTTGGTAACACCTTCTCCAGTCCAAATACGACCAGTGCCATTGCACCCGTCGCAAGCAAAGCTTTCCCCAGATCAAGCAAAATGTGTCTCAAATCTGCGCCTTTCCAGCGAATAGACAGAATTGCCATGCCAATGGAAGCTTCCAATAAAACCGCCAGACCGTTGGCAAGCGCCGGCCCACCATGGGAAATGCCGCCCTGATCCAATGGGCGTGCCAGCCAGATTGCCAGGCCAATATTCACCAAGGTCGTAAAAATCGAGATATACAGAGGAGTGTAAGTATCCTGTTGGGCAGCGAAAGCACGCACCACCACCTCCAGCATGGATTGGCTGATCAGTGCCAGGGAGTAGAAACGCAGCGCATAATACACCAATTGAGTGCTCTCAGCGGTGAATTCTCCCCGTTCAAATAGGATGCGAATAATGGGCTCACCGAACAAAATTAATACGGCTGCGGCCGGAATGGCTAACGTCAGAATCGCTCGCAACGACCCACTGAAAGCTCTGCGTTGGGCGTCCACATCTTTCTGCGCAGCCAGTGCCGCCATCGTTGGGAAGACAGCAATCCCAATTGCGGTCCCGATCAGCGTCCAGGGCATGTTCATCAGGCGGAATGCGAAATCCAGTGCCGCCAGCCTGCCTTCTCCGAGGCGTGAACTAAGTGTGGCGTTCAGCCAGTTGATACTGGCGCGCGCCATCATCAGGTCAATGATTCTGGGCAGCATCAGGATGGCCACCTTGCGCAGATAAGGGTCAAAAGCCAGCGAAAATTGCCATTTAACCTTGTAATGCATCACGCCCGGGATCTGAATTAACAGGTGAAAAAGCGAACCCAGCACTGCTCCCCAGGCAATCCCAAAAATACCAAACCTGGGAGCTAAAACCAGCGCACCAAAAATAATCCCGGCGCTGTACAATGATGGCAGTAAAGCCGGAATGATGAAATGTTCATGAGCATATAGGGTCGAGGTCAGAATGCTCGAAATGGAAAATATAATGGTCGAAAGCAGCAGAATCCGCATCAATTGGATAGTTAATAGCTGCACTTCCGCCGGGTAAAGCGCACCAACACCCCAGGTCGAAGTGACCAAAAAAGGAGCAAACAGATATGCGACGGCTGAGAAGAACAGCGTGACCAGAAAAATCCAGTTCACCACCTTGCTGAATAACTGACTGGCACCTCCAGCTTTTTCCAGGCGTTCTTTATAAACCGGGATAAACGCGAACCCCAGGGCACCACCCGAAAGCATGGTGTAAATCAACTCCGGGATCACATTTCCCGCGGTGAAAGCGTCCAGAAGCGCGCTGGTACCAAACTGCCGGGCGATGATGCTTTGGCGCAGTAAACCAATCACAATCGATGCCCCCCAGCCAACACTGATAATTAATGAGGAACGGGCAATCAGCCCTACATTACTCTTGGTTTTATTGGCTTCGGCATTCGTGCTCATTGGTGTTCCTTAATCCAGAATTTCCAGCTTGATATAAGAAGCCGCCAGCTTTTTCTTTTCCTTCGAATCGGCAAAGAAAACATCCAGAAGCTGTTCTCCATCGCTTTCCAGTTGAACATTCAGGATCATTCCTTCCCCAAAGGTGGGGTGTTTTACCTTCATACCAGCTTTGTATGTCACACCAATTCTCTTTTCCCGCTGGGGAGTATCCGCTTGCTGCGGCAGGATGGCAGCATGCCCACCACTATACCTGCGACTTTCACGGCTGGCTTGAGCGCTTTCCCAGGCATGAGAGGATGTAGCCTCCTCATCCCACTCATCAAAGTAGCTTTCTTTACGCTGTGAAAAGGACGATCGTCTCTCCCGCCGATAGGAGCCGCTCTCCCAGCGATCATAACCGCGTTGGGAGGATGATCGCGGGGTTGCGTCAACGTTGACCAGATCATCTGGGACATCCTGAAGAAAGCGGGAAGGCATCTGGTTATCATAATGCCCGAACATATTGCGCCTTTCCGCCCGGACCAGGTAGAGTTGATCACGCGCTCGGGTAATACCGACGTAAAACAGACGGCGTTCTTCTTCCATTTCTTCTTCTTCGCCAATCGAACGGTTATGGGGCAGCAATCCATCGTCCAGACCAATAATAAACACCCGGTCAAATTCCAGTCCTTTGGCAGCATGCAGGGTTAATAGCGTCGGGCTGTCTGGTTTATCCACCAGCGTATCCTGGTCGGACACCAACGCCAGATTTGCCAGTAAATCGGAAAGCCCGCTCTCTTCAAATTCGAAAGCCTGCCGGCGCAACTCCTGGACATTTCCCCAACGGTCAATCACTTCTTCTTCCGAACCGTCTTGAATGTAATTTTGATATTCAATATCCAGTAGGATACGATCAAATAAATCCGGTAACGATACCTGATCTTTAATCGCCACCCAACCAGCCATTAAACGGGCAAATTGATACAGCGGTGCAGCAGTGCGCTCCAGGGCAGCCCAAACTTCCGATTCAGCCCCCCGAGAACCCAGTTCCAGCAGCACTGCACCCATATTGCTTTCCATCAAACGTGCCACCTCTGCCAGCTTCTCAACGGACTTATCACCAATTTTTCGCGCCGGTACATTAATCACCCGCCGGATGCTGATTTCATCTTTTGGGTTTTCCACCAGACGTAAATAGGCAATCACATCTTTTACTTCCCGACGCCCATAAAAGCGCTGCGCTCCCACCAGCCGATAGGACATGCCAGCTTTCATAAAGGCTTCTTCCAGCAAGCGTGATTGTGAGTTCATGCGATACATGATGGCAAAGGAAGCCGGATTGCCCCCTTTCTTTTTTTCAGCCAGGATCGTGCGCACCACATAATCCGCTTCATCGCGGTCATCCTCGGCGTTATAAAAGCGTACCTGCGTCCCTCCGCCTCTTTCGGTGAATAAGGCTTTGGGTGTGCGATACTGATTCCGATCGATCACCGCGCGAGCTAAATCCAGCACTTTTTGCGTGGAGCGATAGTTTTGCTCGAGCAAGATTTTTTGTGTATCTGTAAAATCTTCCTCAAAGCGCAGCACATTGCGATAATCCGCCCCACGCCAACGGTAAATGGATTGGTCCTCATCCCCCACCACAAATAAATTATGATGCACACCGGAAAGCATTTTGACCAGTTCATACTGAACCTGGTTGGTATCCTGAAATTCATCCACCAGGATGTGTTCAAAACGACTGGCGTATTTCTCCCGTACTTCTGGGTATTCATTTAAAAGATTTAAAGCCGCCAGTAAGAGATCATCAAAATCCAGAGCGTTGCAAGCGCGCAGGCTCTGCTGGTAGCGTTCGTAAATCTCCTGAATACGCGCATCCCGGCTACTCCGGACTTTATAATCTCTGGGCATTATCATGTCGTTCTTGGCATGGGAGATGGTAGCCTGAATGGACGATGGGCGGTACATTTTCTCATTCAGGTTCAAGTCCTGAATGATCGTTTTAATCAATGCCACCTGATCATCAACATCATAAATCACAAAATTCGCGTCAACCGGCAGCAGATTTGCTTCCCGGCGCAGAATTTTGACGCAGATCGAATGAAAGGTTCCCAGCCAAACTGCTTTTGCGCCTTCCGGCACCATTTCTTCCAGGCGTTTCTTCATTTCCCCGGCAGCCTTATTGGTGAAGGTCACCGCCAGAATTCGATAAGGCGGGATGCCCAGTTCATTGATCAGATAAGCAATGCGATGCGTTAACACCCGCGTCTTCCCCGATCCCGGTCCTGCCAGAACCAGAGTGGCACCACCTTCCACGGTAACCGCATCCAATTGTTGTTTGTTGAGCAAACTGCGTGGGTCCATACTGCAAAGATTGTACTCTTTGCCAGCGGGCATTGTCAATAAAATGAAAGTAGGGCCAAAATTATCAAATTTTTTGAAACGTAGATTCAACTCGTAAGTGCAACTTTGAAGGTCAAAAAGGAGGTAAGATGATGAGTAACAAGCTAACAACCCAGATAAACAAATTTAGAATTGCTTTAATGCCAAAACGAAGCCGGTCTGTATTAAATTTATTATAAATTACTACCAGCAGAGTTGCTCCCTAAAATATTCCAACCCTTAGATAGAGCCCTGGTTTACTTGGATCATGCAATACTAACAAACTCCAGGCAGAGCAAGCTGCCACAAAGAAAAAATACCAACGCCAAAAAGTACGATCTGAGAAAGAAATCAAGCAATCACTCCAATTTCAATAGGTTTTCCTGAGTAATTTTTGTGTAGGAGTCTCCACCCAGAATACCGGATATAAAAAAAGCCCCTGGGACACTCCCTACCAGCATGAGGATCCGCATGATTAAGGCAATACTTAATCCGGTTGGGCTGGAGAGACCACCAAAAAGTGTAAACAAATTGATAAAAGAGACTTCCTGTAAGCCCAAACCATTAATCGAGATGGGGATTAGCGTGATGAAGTACGTTAAGCTCCATAATCCCGCGATCTTCCAGAAAGGCATCACTTCGTTCATGCCAACCACCAATTCTTCAATAATGAGAAATACGCACAGCATATGAACAAAGGTGTAGAATAAGGCTAAAAATAAATAACGTGGATGATGAATCCAGAAAGAGAATGAGGAAATAATCTTTTGAATTGTCTTCTTAAACCGCTGAAAAACTTTATTTTGGGTAAAGAACTGGCTGGATAAAACTGCCGGAGAAAATTTATTCAAAGAAGATTGGTTCAGGTTGCCCAAAACAGGCGCCAATCCAAGCGGGGCAACGAGTGCCATCCCAGCCATACCAATCAGCCGATCCACTATTAAAGAAGCGGCAGCCAGTGAACCACTAATCCCCAAGCGTATTGCTCCCGCCAGGCGCACCACATCCCCACCGATGGTCGTAGGTAAAAAATTCGCAGCAAACAATCCTGCAAAGGTTAAACGCAGGCTATCCTTCCAATTCACGCGCATGGAATCAATCTGTAATAACACATGCCAGCGTCCAAAGGTAGCCAGTCGGCTTGCCAGGATCAAGATAATCACCAGAACCATTCTTCCTGATGATAATTGGCGTAAACTTGCCACGAGTTCATCCAAACCAATGTTGTAAAACAGGTAAATCAAGAGAACAATTGAGAGAATTGTGCCTGTTAAACGGATTATCAACTTCCATCTGGATTGCTGGTTTTTAACCATCTACTACCTGAACGATAAAAAATAAAAAGAATGTGAAAGGAAAAGCTAAATGGATTATACCGTAGATCAATTCCAGAAATTCATCCTTTTCGTAACCTTATTTTCCCCTTGTCAGAGTCATATTAAGCTAGAATTATTTTTGTTACTTTTACAGTATTCAGTCTCTAGCGCACAATTTTCCGATATTCCACATCATTATTTGTCATCTTGCAGGGTTACCATGAAAAAAGCACTGATTTGCGCCTTTCTACTTATCTTTTCTCTTTTTTCCTCGTTGGCTCCGTTTTCTCATCAACCGGCTCATGCCCAGGCTGCACATGATATCAGCATTCACCGGCTGGCGGATGGAGGCTTTTTCCAGGATTGGTCAGACCCCAACCTTATCACAGTCAATGATGATTGGTCAGCGGTGCCTGCCATCGTAGGTTATCGCGGGGATAATTTGACCAATAAAGACGGTATCGATCCTCAAACACTTCTGCAAGACGATGTTCCCGGCGTGATAAACGTCTATGCGAACAAGCTTGCTCCGAATACTTTCACAAACGGTGGCGTGGCTGAATTTGAAGGAGCCATCCAGACAATCGCTCTGAGTGGTTCCGGAACAGCCGATGCCCCTTATATCAAAATCACCCTGGATACGTCCACCTGTTCAGATATTCGGGTGAAATACAACCTTAAAGACCTGGATGGCTCAGCCGACAATGCCATCCAACCAGTAGCACTGCATTATCGCGTCTCCGGGTCTGGTAATTTTACAAATGTTCCGCAAGCCTACGTTGCCGATGCGACCACCGGTCCGAAATTAGCTGACAAAATTACTCCGATCGATGTCATCTTGCCATCTCAGGTCAATGATCAGCCGTTGGTTGAGCTGCGCGTGATGACCACCAATGCAGTTGGCAATGATGAATGGGTTGGGATCGATGATATTGAAATTTCCGGCACCTGTAATAACCCGTATGCAAACCCAATCCTACCCTCCTGCCCGACGAGTTTGTTTACCTACGAAGGCACCCCTGTAACAGCTGCTTTTTCCGCGAGCGACGCAGATGGAAAAGTTGTGCAGGCATTTCTGCAAGAACCCATTATCAAAGGTATTTCTCTTGTTAATATTGTCCCGGCAGGTGCAATCGCCGGCACATTGACCGGCAACCTTTTTATAGATAACGACACACCCGGGGGAACCTATCCTTTGGAACTGGTGTTTATCAATGCCGATCCATCTCCGCAATCCGCCAGTTGTATTATCCCGGTCACAGTAGCACCAAAAGCCTGCCCAATTCAGAACACACATCAGATTGGTGAAGTCCAGGGGCAGACTGCATTCAGCCCTTTGACAGGGCAGAACAATATTACGGTGAGCGGGATTGTTACTGCCAACTTTTCAACCGGTGGCATGAATGGTTTTTATCTTCAGGCTATAGACGGAGATGTCAACCCTTCCACTTCAGATGGGATTTTCATTCAGGTGATTGCGCCCGAACTACTCCCGGGGCAACCGGTTCAGGTAACCGGCAAAGTTGAAGAATACTATGCCCGAACGCAGATGATCGACATCAGTTCTTTGACGATTTGTGGCATCCCCGGGGAAATCGCACCCACTCCGATTACCTTACCTGTTTCACAACGCAGTGACCTGGAAAAATATGAAGGGATGCTGGTAACCTTCCCACAAGCACTGGTCATCTCCGAAAATTATAATTTCGGCCGTTATGGTGAGATTACCCTCACCTCCGCGCGCCATTCCACTCCCACCAGTCTGTTTGAACCCGGCTCCCCACAATATTTTCAAGCCCTTGAAAAATTTCTTTTAGATCGAATTATCCTGGATGATGGGCGTACATCCTCCAATCCCGACCCGGCGATCCATCCAAATGGGCAGACCTTCGACCTGGATAACCTTTTTCGTAACGGAGATCAGTTAATAGATGTCACCGGCGTTCTGGATTTCTCTATGGGGGAATATCGCATTCAACCGGTACAGGGTGCTGAATGGATTAATTCCAACCCGCGTCCATCCCATCCGGCTGAAGTTGGCGGCGACATCAAAATTGCCAGCTTTAATGTTTTGAATTATTTCACCACCCTGGGAAGCCGCGGAGCAGATACACCCGAAGAATTTACCCGCCAGCGCACCAAAATAATTACCGCACTTTCTGTTATCGATGCTGACATTGTCGCTCTGGTCGAGATTGAGAATAACGATGCTGCCATTCAGGATCTTGTATCTGGTTTGAACAGTACTTATGGGCGTGAGGAATATACAATCATCAATACAGGTAAAATTGGAGTGGATGAAATAAAAGTAGCCATTATTTACAAACCCGCGACCATACATCCGGTAGGAAATTATGCGCTGCTGGATTCATCCGTGGATATACGCTTCATAGACACCAAAAACCGCACCAGCCTGGCACAATCCTTTCAGGAACCCATCAGCGGAGAGATTTTCACGATTGCGATCAACCATTTCAAATCAAAAGGCTCCAGTTGTGAAGCCATCGGCGATCCGGATACCGGCAATGGTGCCGGTAATTGCAACCTGACCCGCACAGCCGCTGCACAGTCTCTTGTAGATTGGTTAGGGGGTGATCCAACCCACAGTGGTAGTGATCGCTATCTCATTCTGGGTGATTTAAACGCCTACACCCACGAAGACCCTATTGTTGCTATCCTGGCTGGTGCTGACGATACCGAGGATACGACCGATGATTATGTGAATTTGATAGAATATTATCTGGGAGATTCAGCTTACTCATACGTTTTTGATGGGCAAGCCGGCTATCTGGATCATGCACTGGCCAACTCTAAATTAGCCCCTAAGGTGACCGGTGCCACCATCTGGCACATCAACGCCGATGAACCCAGCCTGATCGATTACGACATGACTTACAAAAAGGACCCACAGGATCAACTCTATGCACCGGATGCCTACCGCTCCTCCGATCATGACCCGGTCATCATTGGATTATCGTTTGCAAATGTGCCAGCCCTTCCATTCCAGATCTTCATTCCAATGATCACGCGTTAAAAATCGCTTTTCCCAATGATCAATCAATTGCCTTCCCCCTTAATCTGGACTACAATCCAACCCATGGAATGGAAGATTTATGGGCATGAATGGGCAGCCCAAATTCTGCAAAAACACATCGCTCAGAATAAAGTCAGGCATGCTTACCTTTTCAGCGGAGCGCCCGGAATTGGCCGGCGCAGCCTGGCATTGCGCTTTGCTCAGGCGGTGAACTGCCTGCAACCACCCGCTCCTGGCGAACCCTGCGGAGAATGCCGCCTGTGTAAACAGATCGCCAAAATGCAGCAAGCTGATCTAACCATCACCCGCAGCTTGGAAGATTCCCGCGTCATCAAAGTTGAGCAAATTCGCGAGTTGCAATCCAGCCTATCCCTGACACCGTATGAAGCCAAATACCGCATCGCCATGTTGCTTAATTTTCAGGAAGCCACCCCCAACGCTCAGAACGCCTTACTAAAAACGCTCGAGGAAGCACCACCGAAAGTAATTTTGCTCTTGATAACCGATTCAGTCGAGAACTTATTGCCAACCATCGTTTCTCGTTGTGAGATCCTGCGATTAAGACCCATGACAATCGAAACGTGTACGCAGGCGCTGCATACCCATTGGAATGTCCCCATCGACCTGGCACGCGAACTCAGTCACCTGACTGCCGGTAAATTAGGTCAGGCAATTCGTTACTTTGAAGGTCAGGAGCAACTGGAAATACTCCACCAACTGGTTCAGGATGCATTTAGCTTGCTAGGGAGTTCGTTGGGAACGCGCTTCGATTACGCTGAAAACGTCTCTGATCTGCGAAAGAAAAAGATCAGCCGCGATTCTATTGCTTTTATGCTGCAAACCTGGCTCTCCCTCTGGCGTGATTTTTTCATTTGCGTCAGCGGGTCTCAAATGCCTCTGACTTTTACCAATTTTCAAACCTATAGCCAAAGCGCCGCTGCTCAATTATCCGAACCGGTGATTCACAGCCAGTTAACCCGCCTGGAAAACGCGCTGCAGCAATTGGATAGCAACCTTAACAGCCGCTTACTGCTGGAGAATATTTTGTTGTGCTGGCCAACTTTAAAGTAAAAAACCGACCCAAATGGATCGGTTTTTTTAGAACAAATTTATTCTAGCGGAATATAACTGGGAAGTTCAGGATATACCTGGGATCAACATCCCAATAGTAAACCTGGCCTACGCCTGGTTTCCCATTGTAATCCACCAACATGATTCCAAGTGGTTTGCTATAGAAGTAGCCATCGATATCATTGACCCAATAACCAAACTGTACCTGACTATTTCGTGGGTTATAGTCGGTCACTCCCCAATCGAAAGGCGGTCTTGACAGGTCAAAACTGGCTAAGCCACCATAATCACTATTGCCGTAAGGATCAGAGCTTTCAACTTCAAAATCAAAGGTGTCATCTACATAGTTCCAACTTGCTGGCATTATCCATTCTTGCAAACCTGAATTGAAATCGGTATTAATGAAGAAAGGACTGCCTAGATCAACATTATAATTCGTTAGGTCAACCTGAACAATAAACCATTGATTCGTGGTCGTTCCAGAAAAATAGCCTAAATTGTAGTTAAAGTTTACCGTTTCCGGGATGCCATCCTGGTCTGCATCAATGTACAAATCGATTTCCACAAAAAATGGTTGCGGGTCATGAACCGGTCCCCACATGTTGAATGCTGCTACGATGAGACTACCTCCCTCATCAGAATCCATTCCAACATAGCGTAGATCGCCCATATCGGCCACATCCGGGTCATTATCCGAAACCATGAAAGCCGGGTAAGCCCAAAGATCAGATTCAATCGGACCGTTCTGGGTCATATCAGCATATCCAAATCCTTCGGTGATTTCAAAGGTGGTCTGCGATTCATCCTCGGTCAACTCGGCATAGGGTCTTGGGGTAAAGTAAAATGGCACCCGAAGATCGCCACTGGAACCCGAGAATTTCACAAAACCATAATACTCTTCAAGAGGTACAGAATTTGCATTCCCGTAAACATATCTGACCTGAGACGGATCAAGATCCAGCGTTACATCGACCTTAACAGAACCATTTGCCGGAACAATCACCGATCCGACCGATGGTGTCAATGTTGCTCCGGAATCATCCGAAGTGAAATCGGTTGTTACCGAGTAAATCTGGCTTGTCCCAGAGAAGTTGTAAAGGGTAACCGTTTTGGTATCCTCAAAAGGCGAATCATCCAGTTCCAGATAACCCCAACTTAAGGACACCAATTTGGGATCTCCCACTGCTACAACCGGTGTCGTAACGGCTGCATAAGCATCCACACGACCAGCTCCCTGCAGCGGAATGAAACCAGGAATGTCCGCCAGGTCGACTGCCGTATTCATCAAAGCTGCCTTGACCTGATCATGAGTGAAAAGTCGTCTGGCTTGTTTCACCAGAGCTGCCACACCGGCAACATGCGGGGCTGCCATGGATGTTCCGTTGTATGAAACACCTTTGTCGCCGCTACCCATCATGGCAGCAAAAATTGCTACGCCCGGGGCAGAGATCTCCGGTTTCATCTTTGAGTCATAGCCACGCGGACCGCGTGATGAGAAAGAAGCAATGGAATCTGCCGGTGTCTGAGAAGTAAATGTACTTACTGTCGTATCTGGACCCATGGATACATTGGTGTTATTATGCGCTTTAAAATAGAGACCATCCGTTCTTTTCATAAACCCGGCTGGGATTCCTGAAACAGATGAGGAAGTATCCATACTGATAAATGCATCGCCACCAGCAGCATTGTTGTAAATAATCGCCGCCACAGCACCCTTTGCAGAGGCATTATCAATTTTTACGTAGAAACTACACGTGCCTCTTTGAACAAGAGCAATTTTCCCATTCAAAGAATTATCGGGAATATCCCCTAAATCACATAGCTCACCTGCCACTGGTCCGCCTATGGAAGCAACATCTACCACTTCAGCAGTCACCGTGGCAGTGAAGGGGTTGTCAGATGAAGGCATGTAAGGAGCTTTTGAGCTTGAGTCATAGGCAGCATAAGGCAGGGTTTCAAACCCGGTGGTGGAGGCTGCCACGGATAAAGCTGAATCGCTAACTGACGGAGCACCGACAATGTAAGAAACATTGCCAGAGTTGCCTGCTGAAGCTACCACAAAGACACCAGCCTTGGAAGCGGCTTCAACTGCAATCATTTCTGGGTCTTCGGGGTCATTAACTCCAAAAGTTGAACCTAATGACATGTTGATAACATCTACATGATCGCCGGTTGAGCCATCTCCGTTCGGGTCCATTGCCCATTCAATAGCGTCCACGACCAGGTTAGTAGATCCCGCAGCTCCAAAGACTTTTAGGGCGTATAAAAGAGCTTCTGGCGCAACCCCACTGCCGAATCCGGCATCAATCCCTGCTACAGTTGAAGCAACATGTGTGCCATGACCATTCTCATCCAACGGGTCATCATCCGGCATCGGGATTGGTTGAAAATTGACATCTGATGAATCTGCATTATAGGTTGTTCCAGCAAAGTCATGCCCACCAATTACTTTCCAGGTTGGGAAAGTGCCGGATTCAACAACATCAGGATCGTTGTTTGTATAATCATCAGGGTCTCCCGATCCGCCCAGCATCGCGTGGGTGTAATCAATTCCTGTGTCAATGACAGCAACAACAATTCCAGTACCTTTGTAGCCTACTGGCGTCATACTCCAGACATCATCAGCCTTGATCAAGGGCACACTGGCGGCTAAATCAATCTTATGCATGGGAGCTTTCGTTACCGCTTTTACTCCTGGCAACGCGCGAAGTTTATTGATATCTTTCGCAGCGACATGTGCCATAAAACCGTTCAAGGTCTTGGTATAGCTGCCCATTACTACTCCCCCCAGTTTTTCAACTGTGGCTTTTGGAGCTTTTTGGGCTGCTTCCAATCCCCGCACGTAAGACTGCTGGTCGGTGGCTTGCATCATTTCCGGGCTTGAATTGAGTTGTGCCATGTGCTCCAGCAGGGAAGGTGCTTCCATTTGCACAATCACGGTAATTTTTATATCCGCGTATTGCAATAATGCATTCGGAATGGGACCTTTTGTTTTTGCGAGGAAGTCTTCAATGCTCATTCCATTTTGGAATTCTTTCGCAATAGCATCCGGAATTTCTTGATATGTTCTCTCCGGACGGGTGAATTGAGTACTTTTTTTTCAGGCGGCGCTTGTTGCGCACTCGCGGGTGACACGAGCATGGCAAATACCATTAAAACAACAAATACTTTAAATAAATTCCGTTTCATACATGTCTCCTATAGAATTAAGAATTAAAGCTCCTGAACTCAATGTGAGCCAACAACAGGTTGTAAATTCCCCTTACACCTCCAATCTTGAATCAGACGGTTTTTGTCTTAATCAGGAAAACCCCAATTATTAGGAAGAGTTGCACCCAATAATGGCAAGGTTAACCTATTTTTATAAATTTTGAAATTCAGCCTCTCAATGGAAAATTCCATCTACTTTATAGTATAGTAAACAATAAAAAATAGTCAACAAATGAATAGCCTTTCTACGAAAATTCATCGAGTAAAATAAGCATACCTGAGATTATTTTGACTGATTCTTATAAGAAAGCAAACTTAAAGAAATGAGCGAGTCTTTTGGCGCCTGATCTTATTATTACCCTGGTTATTTTAGCGGTCGCGATCATTCTTTTCCTGAGCGAGAGTTTATCCGTGGATCTGGTTGCTTTGCTGGTTTTGGTGGCTTTAGGTCTCACGCATGTGCTTTCTACTCAGGAGGTTTTTTCGGGGCTCTCCGACCCGGCCGTCATCACTTTACTTGCCATTTTTGTTTTAGCCCACGGGCTGGAAGTAACAGGCATTGCAGACAAAGTCGGCGATTGGATGGTGCACCTTTCCGGGAAAAGTGAAGTGCGTTTAATCGGTTCTCTGATGATCACAGCAGCATTTTTGTCTCTTTTTATGAATAATATTGCCGTAGCTTCCATACTTCTGCCCTCTACAGCCACCATCGCCCGTAAATCCGGGGTAAAACTCTCCCGACTTTTAATCCCGTTGGCATTCGGAACGCTGTTGGGTGGGTCAGCCACACTTTTCACCACCACCAATATTGTCGTCAGTGGGATCCTCAAAGATCAGGGCTATCAGGGTTTTGGGGTATTAGACTTTCTGCCGGTAGGTATTCCTATCATCATTGTGGGTATCAGTTATATGGTCTTGCTCGGGCGCCATCTTTTGCCCAAAGAAAAAAAAGACGAACGCGATGAAGTTCTGCGTCAGGCGGAGGAAGATATAATTGCCACCTACCAACTGGTTGATCGCCTATTTCGAGTTCGCATCCCGGCTGGTTCCAGGTTAATTCAAAATAGACTGGTTGACAGCCAATTACGCGAGGTTTATGGACTAAACGTGATTGCTATCGAACGCAATGGCGGCAATATTTTGGCTCCCATGCCGGATTTTATTATTCTGCAGGATGATATTTTACTGGTCGAAGGCCGTTTACAGGAGTTTCGAGAAAAAGATATCGAACCTTTTTTGGAAATTCTGCCCATTTCTGACTATCAGAAACAGGATTTCGAATCTCAGGATATTCAGATCGTTGAAGTCGTCCTTTCACCTCGCTCTCAATTGATTGGCTCCACTTTGAAAGAAAAGAATTTCCGCGAAAAATATGGAATGCACGTTTTGGCAATCTGGAATGGGGAGCGCGTTATCCGGACAGGCCTGTCTGACTTGAAACTTGCCTTTGGGGATGCATTGCTTTTACAGGGACCGCGCGACCGGCTGGCAACCCTGCGACTTTCATCCGATTTGATCGTGCTCACCGCAGATGAACAAAAAGTTAAGAAAATTACCAAAAAGGCACCTCTGGCAGCCGGTATTTTCCTGCTGGCTGTCATTGTAGCTGCAACTGGAATTTTCTCGGTAGGTGAGGTTATGCTGGCAGGCGCCCTTTTATTGGTCATCCTGAATGTCATTACCATGGAACAGGTGTACCGGGTGGTCGATTGGCGGATTGTATTTCTTGTTGCGGGCATGTTACCCTTAGGACTGGCGATGACCAAGACCGGGGCAACGGCAATTTTTGCCAATGCGCTTACTGGTTTGCTCGGTCCATTTGGACCACATGCCCTTCTGTTAGGGCTGCTCACACTCACTGTTTTGTTATCCCAGGTGATAAAAGGAGCGGCTGTCTCTGCCGTCATTGCCCCGATCGCCATTCAGGTTGCTGTACAAATCGGAGTTGATCCCCGTGCTCTGGCGATGGGTGTGGCGTTGGCCACTTCCATGGCGTTTGTCACACCCCTGGGTCACCCGGTCAATATTCTCATGTTAGGTCCTGGTGGCTATACCTTCCGGGATTTCTTTAAAGTCGGTCTGCCTTTAACCATTTTATTATTCCTGGTTGTTTTGCTGTTATTACCGGTCTTCTGGCCGTACTTCCCTCATTAAAACAATTCCATCCGTTTCGCTTTAATCCTCAAAAGATGCCATCAAGCGGGCAACAATTCCTGGCACCTGAGCAACATTTTCAACCAGTACAATTTTTCCCCAGGGCCAGCGTTCCTGTGCCATCTGTAGCAACGCTGGGCGCATCACCAAAATCGCCTGTCGATATTGCCGAGAATCCAGTGCTTTCAAAGCGTTTGTCCAGCCTTCGCCGCGCTTCATTTCCAAAGGGCCAATCTCATCAACTACCAATAACTCGGTCGGGGTAGCACTCAGGAAGACGTCATTTCCCCAGCGCAGAACCTGCGGATCAAAGGTCCAGTGCACCGGTTCATCTTTACCCGTATTAGGTTCCTCAGCATGAATTGCCAATCTGCGCTTTTCAAGGGTGGCCAAATTCACGACAGCAATTCCTGTTTTTACATCTTTTTCAAAGATGGCTGGTGAATAAAGTCCCTTTATCTGCCAGCTACACTGGTTAAAAAATTGAATTAATTGCGCACACAAAATCGTCTTGCCCGCTCCAATTTCACCACTGATGATCCATAAATTTCCTTCTGTTATCTGGGTCATATTGCATCAATCCTGAAAATTTGTTAAAAATATCTTTTATTCTTTCAACCTGTAAGTTGATTATACTTGTGTCAATTCTCATCAGTGGTTTAATCCTGAAACCCTTTATCCCGGTCACAAAACCCATCAAAATCAAGTAAAATTAGCCAAAGCAACGGTCATATAAAGCATGATTACGAATACACTCACAAAAGAACAATTGCAAAAACGTCTGCTGGCTCTCCACCGTGCCAGTCTTGAAATGATCCAGGATATTTCTCTGGAATCTCTATTAGAGCGAATTGCCAGCCTGGCCTGCGAACAGGCCGGAGCTCAATACGCAGCCCTGGGTGTAAATAATGAACAAGGCCGGGTGGAACAATTTATTCCTATTGGAATGAGCGAGGAAGTCATCGCCGGAATTCCGCACCCACCAGTAGGATTGGGATTAATCGGCGCTTTGATGAATAAGAAGGAAAGTATTCGCCTGACGGATATGTCCAAAGATCCGCGCAGCAGCGGTTTTCCTCCCGGTCATCCTCCGATGAAGTCTTTTTTGGGAGTCCCAATCGTTCTGGGCGACCGAAATCTGGGGCAAATTTATCTCACCAACAAGCTGGATGAACCCGAATTCACCGCCGAAGATCAATTAATGATTGAGATGCTGGCAGCCTATGCTGCCGTTGCAATCTCAAATGCGAAAATGTACCGGGGATTAATTCAACGCGATCGTGTTCTCACTCGCAGGAATGAGAATCTGGCGCTGCTCAATGAATTATCTTCCACATTAGCTACCTCTTCGGATATCAACGAGATTCTGGAAAAAGCTTTAAACCAGATTATGGATTATTTACAATTGGAAGTAGGTGAGTTCTATCTGATGCAGGAAGATCGGCGCAGCCTTAAGCTTGCCATGCATCGGGGTGAATTGGTCAATTCAATCTGGAACAGCCAATTCTTTAAAGTTGGAACAGGTTATATTGGTATTACTGCCAAAGATGGGTTACCCCGTCTTCTGGATTTACCCAATGATATGGAAAATGAAGAACTCAACCCTTACATTTACAAAAATCACTTTAGCCAGTTGGCTTTATTACCATTACAGGGACGTCAGGGCATCCTGGGGGTGCTGTGTGTAGGCACCTGCCATCCGCAACCTTTGGATGAATTGGAATTACAGTTTCTGGCTGCCATCAGTTCCTGGGTTGGTACCGGAATTGAGAATATCCAGCTCAACTTACAGGGGCGCCGCCTGGCAGTTCTGGAAGAACGCGAACGCATTGGGATGGATTTGCATGACGGTATCATTCAATCTATTTATGCGGTCGGCCTAACTCTTGAACATGCCCGCCTGTTACTCCAAGAAGACCCGGAGATCGCCCGTCAAAGAATTGAACAATCCATCGCGGATCTTAATAGCGCCATTCGGGATATCCGCTCCTATATTCTGGATTTACGCCCGCGGCAACTACATGACGAGAGCCTCATCAATGGGATCCAACGTCTGACCAATGAATTGCGAGCCAATACCTTGCTGGAAATCAATTTACAGGGTCCGAATGAGGGCTTCAATGATTTATCAGAGAATAATGCCATTGCTCTCTTCCATATTTGCCAGGAAGCAATGGCCAATATCGCCAAGCATGCCCGCGCTCACAGTGTAAATGTTACCCTCTGGAAAACCCCTCAACGCGTGCTGCTGGAAGTCAGCGACGATGGTCGTGGGTTTGATTTTGAGAACAAGAAATTAACCCTTGGGCATGGTCTCGCCAACATGCAAACCCGCGCTCGTAATGTGGGCGGAGATGTTGATTTTACTTCCGAACCAGGCCAGGGCACAACGATTCTGGCATGGGTACCCTATGAACGCAAAAAACAACCCTGATCAGAAAGCCAGAGCTTATTCAGTACAATCCATGTTTGGACGGATTGCGCCACGCTATGATTTAATGAATCGATTAATGACCGGTGGAATGGATATTTCCTTGCGAAAAATGGTAATCCGGCAGGCCAATTTGCCAAACGGCGGTAAATTATTAGATCTCGGTGCCGGAACAGGAGATCTGGCGCAGGAAGCCATGCGACAATATCCTCAAGGGAAAGTCTACGCTGCTGACTTTACATTTGGAATGATGCAGGTGGGTCAACAGCATCCCGGTCCCAAAGTAAAATTTACAGCCGCTGACGCGCTTAATCTCCCTTATGAGAAGGAAAGCTTTGATGCAGTTGTATCAGGTTTTTTATTACGCAATGTGGTCGATTTACTTTCTGCGCTGAAAGAACAATGGCGGGTTCTTAAGCCTGGTGGTATTTTCGTCGCACTGGATACTACCCGCCCTCAAAAATCCCTCCTCAGCCCTTTGATTAATTTTCATATGCAGCGGGTAATCCCTTTTCTTGGAAAAACAATCACTGGTGATCGGGATGCCTATGTTTATCTGCCAACGACAACAGAAAATTTTCTTTCAGCTGAAGAGCTGGTAATCTATCTGGCGAAGGCAGGCTTCAATAAAATATTGTTCCGGCGAGCGATGTTTAATACGGTCGCGATCCATTGGGCTCAAAAGGCAGTGACCGCATAAAAACAACTATCCAGTTCAAACTGTCTATGGTAGTATTCAATCGATTTTTCTTTGAAAGATGATCAAGATTCAATGAGTAATATCCATTCAGACAAAGCTGCCTTAAGAGGTGAACCATCTTACGTCTGGCGTGCCGGTCAGGATCGCCGCATGCAGATGATTCTTGCCGGGGCTGAAGAGCGGATAAAAGGAAAAATCATTGAAATCGGCGTTGGTTTGGGTGCATATTTATCACGCCTGGAGCCCGATGCCCTTCAGGCAATCGGGTTGGATGTAGAACATGAGCGGGCAAAAGAAGCCCACCATCGCATCAACCAAATTCTATGCGGGGTGGGGGAACATCTGCCCTTTCCTTCTAATAGTTTTGACGTCATTCTAAGCCACGAGGTAATCGAACACGTGACAGACGATCGCCAATCCGTTATGGAGATGGTACGGGCACTCAAGCCGGGAGGTCGTATCATTCTTTTTTGTCCCAATCGTGGTTATCCCTATGAAACCCATGGTATTTACTGGCGAGGAAAATACAAATTCGGTAACATCCCTCTGATTAACTATTTACCCGATTTTATGCGAAACAAACTGGCTCCTCATGTACGCGTTTACACCCGCCGGCAACTGGCCCAACTTTTCAAAGGATTGCCAGTTGTTTTCATTCAACGTTCTATCATTTTCGGGGCATATGATAATATCATCGCCCGTAAGCCTGCTCTTGGAAGTATCTTACGGAAATTTCTGCATTTCATAGAAAAAACACCGCTAAAAGTGTTCGGTTTATCGCATTTGTGGGTGATTGAAAAACAGCGGTAGGCTGACCCTATTTCAAAGTTAATCAGTTTCTGGCAGCCGAAAATCATAAATCCCATTGTCAACCGGATATTCTCGTTGACATTGACTGCAGCGTAATAAAGGTGGTGTGTTGGTGAGTGGCGAACCACACCCCGGGCAGCGAAAGAAATGCCCTGAGGTGACCACCGGGGAAGACCCAACTGCGTGATTACGGGTAAAAACGCTTGGGCTTAATTGCCAGGCATCTCCGGTTAATTGCGCCTGGCTATCCATCCACACCAGAACTTTCAGAGGAATCAGCTTCTTGAAAATTTCCATGCGGTAATGTGAAACCGTCAACTGGCGTTCCAACTCAAACCCCGATTCGGCTAGCCAGGATCGTATAGTGCGGGGATGAAAATCAAAATTTAGTTTAGCAAATTCCACTGGTTCAGGAGAAAAAGGATTCCAACTTTGCTTTCTGATCAGGTATCTTAAAATCGCTTTTATGTTTTGCTTGTTAGCATATTCCAGGATAAAAATTGCATTTTCCTGTAAAACCGAGCGCACTTGCTGCAGAGCTTTGGGTGCATCTGCCATGTGATGCAATGTCCGGATCATGGTAGCGCCATCAAATAATCCCGCCACAAAAGGTAAATGGTAGACATCCGCAGCCACATAAACAAACCGATCACTGCTTCCCAGTCGTAATTGTGCCTGCTGCAATTGTGTTTTTGAATAATCCAATAAAACTATTTGATCATAGCCGCTATAGCGATTCGTATTTCGACCTGCCCCGGCGCCCAATTCTAAAAGCAATTTGCCTTTTACAGGTAAGAGACGCTTTAAAGCTACAGCTTCGACAGCATCTTCATAAGCACGGTCAGCTTGATCCCAGAAGCGAGACTGGTAATCGGAGCCTTCATAATTGCAGATGGGAGGTTTATTGCTCATGCATAGATTCGCTTTCAATAAAAAGTCCAGGCAGGGTTCCCGGCGGCACCCAGAGGTACCTCCTTATCGCTGCTTCCTCTCGGACCTGACGAGGTTCGAAGGTTTCTGCCGCGCCGGCCCCACCCGGACGCCTAAAGGATACCGCAACGCCTGCAGATCGTCAAGAAAACCTGATTTAGATAATAGGATAATCGTTAGGTAAATTTCTTAAATTACAAAATTTTTCCTATTTACTTTTTTATCCATTATTGGTATGATATGGTTTATCATAACTTTTTACGTGTTTTTATTAGGTATGCAATAACATGAATGATAGTCAGGAAATGTATCTGGTAGTCATTGCCCAGTCCAATGAAGAAGGTATCAATCCCGTTCCCGTAAACCAGTTAGCCGAACGATTAAAAGTCCAGCCTGTCTCAGCCAACCAGATGATCAAGAAGCTGGAAGACAGTGGTCTGATTCATTACACTCCCTATAAAGGGGTTGAATTCTCTTCCATTGGAAAGAGGGAAGCCGCTCGTCTGCTGCGTAATCGGCGCATGTGGGAAGTTTTTCTGGTAGAACATCTTGGCTATCCTCCTATTGAGGCAGATGCAATTGCCTGTCAGTTAGAACATGTCGTTTCAGATGAAGTAGTTGAAAAACTATCTTCTTTTTTGGGTGCTCCGAAAACATCTCCCTCCGGAAAGCCAATTCCTTCCAATCCTTTGGCTCAACCCGATAAACCCATTCTGGATGCACCCTTATCGATGAGTAATGCCGGGGAAGAAGTGGTCGTAACTTCTATCCACACCGCTGAAACAGAAAGACGTTTTCTAAATCATAGCGGCGTCATGGTCGGTGCTACCCTGCAAATACTCGCTTCACAAAGCAATGGAACCTGTTTGATCAGACCGGAAGGATACCCAATTCTCCAGCTAGCCCCGTGGATCAGCCATGCTGTATTTGCCCGGCTGGCAAATACTGAAAATCAGGTTACCTAAGCGTCAAACCCAACAAATTTCCAAAAGGAGTTACTTTTATGTTCCGTAAAGCTTTGCCAATTATCCTGGCTGTTACCCTGTTGCTGTCCGCGTGTACCAGCGCGCCTCAACAATCAAACGCTTCTCCCTCAACAGAAGAATCCAATAACCCCAAAGGGCAATTAATAGTCTACTCGGGGCGTTCAGAACCTTTGATTCAACCGGTGATTACTGCATTTAATGAAAAATATCCCGAAGTTGAAGTGTTATTAAAATCTGGCAATAATAGTCAGTTAGCCAATACAATTTTAGAAGAAAAATCCAACCCGCAAGCGGATGTCTTTGTCACGGTGGATGCGTTCACCATGTTTGCGCTCAATCGTGAAGGGGTTTTCATGCCCTATAAACCGGTAGGTTATGAAAATCTGCCTGATTCGTTCAAAGACCCGGATGGCGCCTGGGTAGGATTGACTGAACGTTTGCGCATCATTATGTACAATAAAGATCTGGTCAGTCCGGAAGAGTTGCCAACCTCCGTTTTTGACCTAACCGACCCAAAGTGGAAAGGACAAATTGCTTCGGCTGGTTCGACCAATGCCTCGATGCAAGCTCAAATTGCAGCCATGATTGAATTGGTTGGTCGCGAAAAAACCAAAGAATGGCTGCAGGGATTGATTGACAATGATGTAACCTTCTTTGGAGGTCACACCGATGTGCGCAAATCTGTTGGCGCTGGTGAATTTAAATTAGGGTTGGCGAATCATTATTATTACTATCTGCAATTAGCCGAAGGCAGCAATCTAGGGATCATTTACCCGGACCAGGGGGAAGGGGAGATGGGAGTAGTCTCCAATGCAACCGCTGCCGGTATTCTCAAAGGCACAAAGAATCCCGCGGCTGCCAAGGCCTTTCTTGATTTTCTTGTCTCACCAGAAGGGCAGAAAATCTTTGCTGATGGAAACTATGAATATCCATTATTGAAAGGGGTAGCCCTCCATGCAGGCATTGATCCATTAAATTCTGTAAGAATGGCAAAGGTCACTCTGGCTCAGGTGGTGAATCGCTTTGATGACACCTTCGATCTCATGGAGGAAGTGAATCTACCTTAAATGAATTTGATTGAAACCCTGCGGATCCCACGCAGCACTCAAAAGAAGCCCATCCCTACAGTCGCTTGGCTGGCGGGATGGGTAGCCTTACTGGCTACAATCCCACTCTTTTACATCTTAATTCGGGCAGCGGGAGCGGAATCCTCTGTTTGGATCCGCATAATTCAGACGCGCTTGCTAAAATTGATCAGCAACACACTTTTACTGGTCCTTTCCGTCACCGCCGGCACGACAATTCTTGGGGTAGGGATGGCATGGCTAACTGAACGAACCGATTTACCCGGCAGAAATCTTTTTCGCTGGTTGCTGGCATTGCCGCTGGCAATCCCCCCATATATTGGCGCCATCATCCATCTTGCTCTTTTAAGACCACACGGTGGGATCATCCCCCAATGGGCACAAAAGGCATTTGGAACCGCCATGCCATTGCCTGTTCCGACTGGTTTCTGGGGAGCAACCTTTGTGTTATCGGTTTTCTCTTTCCCTTATGTTTTTCTTTTAAGCGCCGCCGCCTTTCGGTTATTGAATGCTACTTACGATGACGTTGCCCGTATGTCCGGTCGCAATGCCTGGCAAACCTTCTGGCAAGTCACCTTACCTATCATTCGCCCTGGAATTACAGCCGGCGCTTTACTGGTGTCATTAGATGTCCTGGCGGAATATGGGACAGTTGCCCTGCTGCGTTATGAGACCTTTTCATCAGCGATCTTTATTCAACTGGCTGGTCGTTATGATCGCTCCGCAGCTTCAATATTGAGCGGCGTGTTGATTATGATTGCTCTTGTATTCCTGATTGGTGAATTTAAAATACAGGGTCAGGCTCAATTCACCCAAATTACCAGTAGCTGGCGCCCTGCACAACAGATTGAGTTAGGGAAAAATAAAGTTTTAGCGCTGGGGCTTGTTATTGCAGTTATTTTTACCAGTTTTATTGTTCCAATTTGTTTACTTATTTTCTGGAGTACAAAAGGAATCCTTCAGCCAGCTGCAGTGGCAGCCATGCAAACCGGTTCATTAGGGCTATCAAACTATATTATCAACAGTTTATGGAGCGCTGGTCTGGCTGCATTCCTGGCAGTTTTACTATCCATTCCAATTGCCATTTTCGCTGTTCGCCATCCAGGTATTGTTTCTAGAGTTTTTTCACGCCTGGCGCAGGTTGGCTACGCCATACCAGGAGTGGTGGTGGCTTTAAGTCTCGTGATGCTGGTTAACCGTTACATCCCCTTTCTTTATGCTACACCGCTAATTGTAGTCCTGGCTTATGTCGTTCGATATATCCCCCAGGCAGTCCGCTCCAGCCAATCCGCGCTTAATCAACTATCGGTCACGCTTGAAGAAGCCGCTCGATTATTGAAACGGAATTCACTGCAAACTTTTTTGCAGGTAACCTTACCGCTCATTTTTCCCGGGCTTTTAGCTGGTGGTGCACTGGTATTTTTAAGTTCACTGAAAGAATTGCCCGCCACCTTGCTATTACGACCAGCCGGATTTGAAACGCTGGCCGTTCGTGTTTGGTACTGGTCGGAAGAAGGTTTCTATAACCAGGCTGCCCCGGTTGCGTTATTACTGGTCCTTATCTCAATTTTGCCCCTCTTTTTCCTTTTACGCAGGGAGGCTATTTTTAAAAAATGAAACTTGAAATTGAAAATCTAAGCAAATTCTTCAAAGATGCTACCCATTCTGCGGTGGACAATATTTCTTTCGGTGTAAAAAATGAAGAAATATTATCCTTCGTTGGCCCAAGTGGCTGTGGAAAAACGACCACATTGCGCCTGATTGCCGGCCTGGAAAAGCCTGATCAAGGAATCATTCGTTTAAACCAAACGATCATAAACTCTTCTACAGTATTCATTCTCCCGGAAAAAAGGAACATCGGGATGGTCTTTCAGGATCATGCTCTTTTTCCTCATCTAACCGTGTTTGAAAATATCGCTTTTGGTTTAAAGGGACAATCAAAGACAGAAAAAAAGAAAAGGGTGCAGGAGCTTTTAAACCTGGTAGGCGTGGAAGCTTTGGCACAACGTTTCCCGCATGCCTTAAGTGGGGGTGAACGCCAAAGAGTCGCACTTGCGCGTGCCATGGCGCCTTCACCAACCTTATTACTGATGGATGAACCCTTTAGCAGCCTGGACGCCCATTTGCGCTTAAGTGTGCGTGAACAGGTGCGGGATATCCTTAAGTCTTCTCATTCGACCGTGATCTTTGTGACCCACGATCAGGATGAAGCCTTGTTCATGGGCGACCGGTTGGCGGTCTTGAATCAAGGAAAAATTGAACAGATTGGTTATCCGGAAGAAATTTTTCATGATAGTGATACCCGTTTCGTAGCAGCTTTTATGGGTGATAGCGATTTTATCCATGGGAAAACACTTCCAAACGGTGTACAAACCGCTTTGGGGTTGCTGGAACAATCTCAAACCGCCCCTTATGGTCAGGAAGTCGAAGTAGCTCTGCGCGCAGACGATATTGATTTTAACGTGGCAGAGCCAGGTAATGGAACAATTCTCAATCGCTTCTTTCGCGGCGCTTTTAATTTTTATCGGATAAAACTGGATTCCGGGGAAATCATTCAGGCTTTTAAAATTCATACTGAATTATTTGAACCCGGAGAACGTGTTCAAGTATTCTTCAATGCTGGTCACCCACTCAAGATTTTTTCAAATAATCATCGCCAGGGATAATTTTCATTATCGATTTCAACCTCAGGCTGTATAATCAAATTATGCTTATTCCAAGAGGTTGATATGCTCCACCACAAACCAGGAATTTCAACACTCGTAGTCCATTATGCAGAAGAAGATCAGGCGCTAAATGCGCATTCTTCTCCTATTTATCAAACCTCTGCTTTTCGCTTTCCCGATGCAGAAACTGGCGCTGCAATTTTTCAGAATGAGGATATCATCATGGATTTATCACAAGCTTTAGATCAAATAAAATGATGGAGATGTTTTTATGGAAAAATTAATTACCCAACCTGGCCCTTTGCTCCAGCCTGACGGCAAGTTGGCAACTGTTGGCTGGTCCCCTTTCCCTTTACTGGATTCAAACCTTGAGAAAGCTAACTTTTATAAATTGAAATTTCTACAACCCTTACGGCTAAAACGCTGGGATTATTACGGACTCACCACCAAAACCCATTATTTCTCCTTCACTGTTTCAGACATTGGCTACCTGGGCATGATATTTGCCTACGCCATTGACTTTGAGAAAAAAGTTATGTACGAAGAGACTGTTGCCATCCCATTTGCTGCAGGGGTTAAAATTGCCCGCAACAGTCCGGACGGTGTAACCGAATTTGAGAATAAAAAAGTACGCATGCGTTTCACCACCCAGGCAGAACAACGCAAATTATCCATCGCCTGGAAAAATTTTGAGGATGGGAAAGACCTCAACGCAGAACTCGAGCTTAATCTGCCGGAAAAGCATGAATCCATGAATCTGGTCATTCCTATCGAAAACAATCGTTTCTACTTCAACCGCAAAATTAATTGCATCCCCACTCGGGGTTTTGTCGAATATAAAGGTAACCGCTTTGAGATTTCCCCGAATAACGCCCTGGGTAATCTGGACTGGGGTCGTGGCGTCTGGGCTTATGATTCATTCTGGGTGTGGGCTTCTGCTTCCGGATTTACGGAGGACCAGCGCACTATAGGTTTAAACATGGGCTTCGGGTTCGGTGATATGAGCGCTTCGGCTGAGAATGCCTTTATTCTGGACGGAAAAGTTCACAAGATCGAAAACCTGAAATTTCAATATAACTCCCAGGATTTCATGCAGCCCTGGACAATGACTTCTGAAGATAAGCGTCTCCAGCTAATCTTTACCCCCTTCCTGGATCGCCACGCCAGGACAGACGCCAAAGTGCTGCTATCAGATGTCCATCAGATGTTCGGAAAATATTCCGGTACACTGATCACCAATGATGGAGAAACCATTAAAATTCAAGATTTGATCGGCTTTGCGGAAGAGCATCACGCCCGTTGGTAATTCTTCACTTTATTCTGGGATGATCTCAAACTGGAGGTCGTCTGTCTCGAGATCCAAAAAAGCAAGACTGCGGCTTTCCTTTTTCAACCCACCCAGGGCACCAGGATTAATCACCCGGGTTCTACCAATTCTTTTGTCCATGCGTTGGTGGGTATGGCCAGTGAAAATATAGTCAAATTGACCAGAATTAACCATTTCACTCAAAGCTTTTTCCATGTCGCCATGTATCATGCCAATTTTCTTTCCGAACACTTCCCCTTGATAGCTATCTCCGGCAAAATTTTCTTTATTCAAGGCTTTTATAAACGACTGGATTTCTTCTTTCAGAAGATCACAATTCCCAAATGTATAGATGAGTGGGTATTCACTAAACCACTGCACGGATTCTACTTGGGTGGCATCCCCGCAAAAAAATAACATCACCGGCCTGTGCTGATCAATAGCTGCTAAAGCTCTTTGAATGGATGCCTGCTGAACGTGTGTATCCGATAATATGCCAACAATCATGACTTCACCTGATGTTTATAGATTAAATTAAGTATAACAAATTTGGATCCTTCATTATGCGAAAAACTGCCCTAAATAAATTACGTTTAGATTGAAATGTGCTTTCATTTTAAGTTTGTAATAGTTTATTCACATAAAATATTTTTTGTAATTTGAATAGGACTAAATTGATCTGCATTCTAATATTGTTTTAATTTTAAAATTTGGTTATACTCTAGTGTAATTTCCAATTTTTAAAATTAACTGAAAAGATGTATGCAAGTCATAACTATTTTCTGTTAATCCATTTAATCTTTATTCGACGAGGAGAGTTCAATGTTAAGAAAACCAAAATTAAAAATTATTTTATTTTTGGTCCTTGGAGTAACAGTATTGGCGCTGACCGCATGCGCCCAAAATACAGAAACTCCGCCGACCGCTCCTGCTCCACTGGCAGCCACCACCCAAATTTGCCCGGAACAGACGCCCTGCCCGGAGCTTCCGGAAACTGTGGCAGTCCCATTTGAAGAGTTGTGGAAAAATTCACCCCATGCTGATAAGGATGCTATGGCCTTTCGTGACTGGGATGAAGAAAATCCTCCGGAAGTACCAACTGCCTGTGCAAGATGCCATAGCTCGGGTGGATACCTGGATTATATCGGGGCAGATGGCAGTGAAATGTTCGTGGTTGATAAAAATGCATCGGTTGACACCGTTATCGACTGCAAAACCTGCCACAACGATGTTACCATGACCCTGTCAACCGTTAAGTTCCCATCTGGTGTGGAGTTAACCGGTTTAGGGCACGAAGCCACCTGCATGACCTGTCACCAGGGGCGAGAATCCAAAGTGTCAGTCGATGAAGCCATTACTGTCGCTGGTGTAGAAGATGATACCGTCTCTGCTGAATTAAGTTTCCTCAATATCCACTATGATGCCGCTGCTGTATCTCACTACGGCACTATGGTGAAAGGTGGTTATGAATATGATGGAGTGTCTTACGACCCGGTCTTCGAACATGTTCAGGGTGTCCAGGCCTGCCAGGATTGTCACAACCCGCATTCACTGGAATTGAAAATTGAAACATGTGCGGAATGCCATAGTGTCTCCAAGCCTGAAGATTTTCGCAATGTGCGTGAGCCCTCCTCACTGTCTGATTATGATGGCGATGGAGATATGGCTGAAGGCATTTACCACGAAATCGACGGTTTGAAAACAATGCTCAACACCGCTTTACAAAGATATTCTCAGGAAGTCATTGCCAAACCAATCGTCTATGATTCAGAGCGCTATCCTTACTTCTTTAATGACACCAATTCAGATGGCGAATTATCAGATGACGAAGCTGCCTTCCCCAATTCTTTCGCTTCCTGGTCTCCCCGCTTGTTAAAAGCTGCTTACAATTTGCATTTAGCCAGCAAAGATAAAGGCGGATATGCGCATGGTGGAAAATACATCATCGAACTTCTGCATGATTCCATCGCCGATCTTAACACTGTGCTCAAGAATCCTGTTTCTTTGGAAACAGCCGCCCGAACCGATCCTGGACACTTTGCCAGCAGTAATTACCCCTGGCGGCACTGGGATGCTGACGGCGTGGTTCCAAATACCTGTTCAAAATGCCATACCGCTCCAGGATTACCCCAATTCCTTAAAGAAGGTTTAAACACTTCCCAAAAACCATCCAGTGGTTTATGGTGCGAAACCTGCCACAATGTAGCTGAATTTCCAGCCGTTTATGCTGTCGATTCAGTCACCTTCCCCAGCGGTGCTAAATTAGGGTTTGACAGTAAACCTGCTGCCAATATCTGTATCGAATGCCATCAGGGGCTAGAATCTACCGTCAGCGTTAATAAAGCGATTGGCACAAATGCTCCGGATGAGGTTATTCCTGGGCTCAGCTTCTTCTATGCGCACTATTTTGCCGCTGGCTCTACTCTGTTCGGAACCGAAGCGAAAGGTGTTTACGAGTATACAGGCAAAACCTACGCAGGTCCTAATATGCATGTGAATGGCTTTACTACCTGTATCGATTGCCATGACAATCATGGTTTGGAAGTTAAAGAATTCACCTGTAAAGGTTGCCACCAAACAGATGATCCGAAAGATATTCGTTTAAATGCCGCCAATGATTACGACGGAGATGGTGATACAAAGGAAGGTATTTATTACGAAATTCAAACCTACATTGACAGGCTTTATGTTGCATTACTCGAAAATTCAGTCAAAGTAGGCACCCCAATCGTCTATGGAGCCAACTCATATCCCTACTTCTTTAATGATAATAATGCCAACGGACTGGCTGATCCGGATGAAATTAAATTCCCCAATGCATTTTCTTCCTGGACTCCCAGATTATTCAAAGGCGCTTACAACTATCAATATGCTTTAAATGATCCTGGCGCTTATGCCCACAATCCGAAATACTTCATGCAGGTTTTGTATGACACTATTGAGGATTTGGGTGGCGATGTCAAAGGTCTTGTCCGTCCATAATCATTAACTTCATCCCATGAGGGGCTAGCCCCTCATGGGATTTTTCTTAAATTTTCCTGCACCCAATCATCACGATTCCGAACAAGGAGGATAAAAACATGAAAAAATTCGGTAAGTGGTTAAAGAGTATCTTTTTTCCACCACCCGAGAGGACTCTCGCGATGAAATTACTTCCTTATGGAATTATTATTATCATCGTTATTGGAATTGGTCTCTTTACCACCGCAGCCTGGGAATACACCAATACAACAGTATTTTGCGGAACAGCCTGCCATACAATGCCGCCCCAGTATATCACCCACCAGAATTCTGATCACGCGCGCTTAACTTGCGAAGATTGCCATTTGGGCCGGGCAGATTTGGGAGAACTTATCATCCGCAAAATCCAATATTCCTACCAAACCGGATCAGCCATGCTGTTCAACACCTACGAATATCCAATTATTGCCCATAATATGCGCCCCGCCCGAGATGTATGCGAAACCTGTCATTATCCGCAGGTGTTCTCCAATGATACGCTCATTGATTACAATCACTTCTCTCAGGATGAAAACAACACCGAATACAATACTTATCTGATCATGAAAACCGGCGGCGGGAGTGAACGTGAGGGGCAGGGTTATGGGATTCACTGGCACATTGAAAACCCGGTTTTATTCTACGCAACTGACGAATTGATGCAGGATATCCCCTACATTCGCGTTGTTCATCCGGATGGTACCATTTCAGAATATGTTGATACCGAATCAGATTTTGATATCTCCCAAATTGACGAAAAAAATCTGATGAATATGGATTGTATGACTTGCCACAATCGTACAGCTCACCCAATCGATTCTCCAGATAAAGCCGTAGATGATCTGATCGCCCGAGGGAAAATAGACAAAGACATTCCCTATATCCGTAATTATGCAGCGACTGCTCTACGAGGTAATTTTGCTACGTATGATGAAGCAAAAGCAAAAATTAACAAACTCCTCTCAATCTATAAAACAGATTTTCCTGTCGCTTATATGAAATATCATAGTGCTTTAGAAACGGCAGTGTCTGAATTATGGAATTATTATCAGAATAACGTCTTTATCGACCAAAAAATGAAATGGGACACTCACCCGGATAATAGCCAGCACTTAAATTCCCCTGGTTGTTTCCGCTGCCATGACGGCAAACATCTGACCGCTGAAAATGAAGCCATTCGGCTCGAGTGTAATTTGTGCCATTCGATCCCGGTTACATCAGGACCGAAAGATTTCGTCACCAATATCGAAGTTAGCCGGGGAACCGAACCATCATCCCATCGCAATACCAATTGGATCAGCCTACATCATCAAGCTGTGGATAACACTTGTGCCAGTTGTCATACCATGGGCGACCCGGGTGGGGCCAGCAACACATCCTTCTGCAGTAATTCAGGTTGCCATGGTCAAGCCTGGGAATTCGCAGGCTTTGACGCACCAAAACTGCGGCAAATTCTAAATGTCATGATTGAGACCATGCCCACACCTGAGCCAATGGATATCCCGGATTTTTCCGGTCAACCCCCTACATTTGAATTTGTGAATCAAATGTTCACTTCCTGTCGGGATTGTCATGGAACAGGTGGTTTAGGCGGGGTCAATCTTAGCACTTACACTTCCATGATGAAGGGTGGCGACCACGGTCCTATTATCGTTCCAGGAAATGCGGATGCCAGCCTTATCGTTCAGATCCAACGCGCAGAACCCCCACATTTTGGACAACTAACCAGCCAACAGGTAGAGCTTCTGGCTGCCTGGATTAACGCAGGCGCAAAACAATAAGGTTTGAAGACGAATGATAAAGAGGTTGAAATTCTTTTTTGATAATCAACCTCTTTATTGGAATTGTTTTATTTTAATGATTCAATTGTTTTTTTATTAAATTTGTATTTCCATAAGTAAAAGTTATACGATTTGATAGCTTGATTATCATCAAAATGGGATATCGATCAATTGAATATGGACGGAAATCATCTTGTAAAAATTGACCTAAAAAGTGAAAATATTCACAACATTAATATTATTTTAATGTTAGGTTATTTTTCCTGCTTATATAGGTTGAATTTTTAATATATAATTAATTTTTACTCGAAAGTTTATTTTATTCAACCTCAAACCAGCAATATTTTTCTAAATTGAACAAGGAGAAATACATGAAGAGAAAGAATCTCCTCAGCTCAAAACACACCCTTCGTTTTTTACTTTTCAGTTTTATCTTACTGATTGGTGTGGCGTTTTCTTCTTTGAAGGTTGCAGCACAGTCTGACAACCCTCAACCAGAAAGCACATCCAATGTGGCTTGTTTGAGTTGCCATGCTGAAGCTACTAATCCTGTTTCGCTCCCAAATGGGGAACAGTTATTCCTTCAAATTAATGTAACTGATTTCGCCAATTCTGTTCATGATCGTAATGAGGTTACCTGTGTGCAATGTCATAAAGATATCACCGGATTTCCCCACCCGATCAAAACAGCAAAATCTGTTCATGAGTACCAATTACAGGTGGATGCTTCCTGCGTTGAATGCCACGAAGAACAGGCTAATTTATCAAAAGACAGCCTGCATGGGATCTTGCTAAGTCAGGGTGATCAAAATGCCCCAACCTGTTCAAACTGCCATGACCCTCACCGCCAACCTTATATTGAAGAATGGGGAAAAGTGGAACATTCTCAGGTGTGCGGAAATTGCCATAGCGAGATCTTTGATGAATATGCAGCCAGTGTCCATGGGGAAGCCATGATTAAAGATAATAATCAGGATGTGCCTGGATGTATTGACTGCCATGGCGTACATGAGATGCCTGATGTTGGCACCTCAGAATTTCGTAATAGCTCGGTTTACATGTGTTCCAATTGTCATATTAACCCGGATATTATGGGCAAATATGGTTTATCAACCGATGTATTGGATACTTATGTTGCTGATTTTCACGGGACGACAGTAACCATATTTGAAAAAACAGAACCCGGTCAGATGACCAATAAAGCGGTCTGTTATGATTGCCACGGAATTCATAATATTCTTTCTGTGAATGACCCCAACAAGGGTTTAGCCGTAAAAGAGAACATGCTGGTTGCCTGCCAGGCCTGTCACCCCGACGCCACCACCAATTTTCCCTCATCCTGGCTCAGCCATTATGTACCAAACAAAGATAAATTCCCAATTGTTTATTATGTAACCGAATTTTACAAATACTTGATTCCAGTGGTCCTGGGAGGAATGGCGATTTTTGTCTCAAGCGATATTTTTAGAAGACTTAAATTAAAATTTGTTAAACCCAAACCGGCAGAAACTGAACCAGAGACCGAGGAGGTTAGCAATCATGACTGATCAAAATAAAAAATATCTACGCTTTACCATCGCTCGGCGGCTCGAACATATTTTATTAATCCTGTCATTTTCCACGCTGGCAGTTACCGGCCTGGTACAGAAATTCTCTCTCAGCCCAATTTCAATTGCCATCATCAGTTTCCTCGGCGGCATTGAGTTGGTTCGCATCATTCATCGCATCGCAGCAGTCACTTTCTTCCTGGAAGGTGTGTACCACTTCATTGTGATGTTCTATCTGCTGTATGTTAAAAGGAAATCAGCAACGATGATGCCTGGGATTAAAGATATCACCGATGCTTTAGGTTCATTTGTCTACAACCTCGGGTTCAAAAAAGAACCTCCTAAAATGCCACGTTACAACTACACTGAAAAAATGGAATACCTGGCAATGATTTGGGGTTATGTTCTGATGGGGTTGACCGGCATCATGCTGTGGAACCCTATTTTGACAACCAAAATTCTTCCGGGTGAAATTGTACCTGCAGCCAAAGTTGCTCATGGTCTGGAAGCAATCCTGGCAGTTCTGGCTATTCTCCTCTGGCACTTTTACAATGTGCACATTAAACATTGGAACTGGTCTATGTTTAAAGGTAGCCTGACACGCCATGAAATGCAGGAAGAACACGGCTTAGAATTAGAACAAATTGAATCAGCCGAACCTGAACCGGAAATGGATCTCAAGGTTTACCAGAAAAGAATGAAATTCTTTACCCCGGTATCCATTGTCTTTGCAGTTGTTATGGTTGGAGCTATGATTTTCTTCGCGAATTATGAAGAGACAGCCATCACCACTGTCCCCAGAGTATACGCGGAGAAGGAAGTTTACGTACCTCGCACCCCCACTCTATTCCCCACTCAGGCAGCTACACCCACCCCAGACTTAGCGTTGGCAAATACCTGGGATAATGGCATCAACTTTGTCTTCCAACAAAAGTGCGGCCTATGTCATGGAGAAGCTGGCGGTCTATCCGTAAAGCAGTACAGCGATATTATTCAAGGCGGTAAAGATGGCATGGTTGTAATTCCAGGAAAACCTGAGGACAGCCTCGTTATGAAGTTTGGCGCTCCTGGAAGTGAACACCCAGGTCAGTTTACCGCTGAAGAGTTGGAAAGAGTTCGGATCTGGATTAAAAACGGGGCCAGAAAATAACTTTCATCAAAGTATTTTCCAAAGAGGTTTTTGATTTATATTTCAAAGACCTCTTTTTTTTGAATTACTTTATCAGAAGTCCATAAAAATTAACTTTATCTGGAAAAGTAAAAATCATCCGAAAACAAACTGGTTCACCATTCGCGACGATTTTTATTGCGGTTTTTCTTGCTGGATTTTTTCAAAAAATATTCATCATCATCCAGATCTTCTGGATCCTCGTGATGATGTTTCGCTCTTCTTTCATGTTTCTTGGCTGCTTCTTTTTTATCACTATCAAACCAGGTTGGAGCCGGGTTACTAAAACTATATAAATCAAATATTAACGGTTCCGTCATAACAACAGCTAACAATTCCTTGCAATTAGGACAAACGGTATTATGACCAACCTGAAAATTTTCTTCGAACTGAATATCTTCACCACAAGCAGGGCAAACTGCTTCAGACATAACAAAAACTCCTAAAATTTATCAAAAAAACTCATCAAAATAAATAAAAATTACCTCAATATTTTTTAACGAATTAATTGGATGGATGCAGAAGCTATTTAATTATGCAATAATTTGATTCCTTTTTTTTGTGATGTAGAATTTTCTATGAAGTCATAGAATTTAGTCAGTTGTAAAACTGATTTTACAACAAGCTGACTTTGTAGGCAATATAAAATCTTGATTAGTAAGAGGTTTTATTAATGAATCTTGGAGTAGTATGGTTTATTCTTTATGCCCTAATTGTCATTCAGATGTTAGGTTACTCAATCCGGCAGTCGGAAAACACATCGTTTGTCCTTGTTGTGCAACAGGATTAAAAGTAGTCAAGATAGCGCCGGTAGAAGTAGATTTCGATAATGATGAGGATGAACTCATGAATGAGATCGATGACTCTACATTTGATGATAATTGGAATCAATAAAACTCATGACCACGAAATTTAAAATTATGTAATAATTTGAGAAAATTTTAACTTCGGTGGTTTTGAAAAAAATGACAAAATTAAAGGTGGCTTTACTGGCAAACGCCAAAGAAAATGCTCCAAAATTCGATGAAGCCTCAGAAGATCAATGGGATGATCTTGATTCTATAAAAACAATCATGTCCATTGTTGAAGCGATCAAATCGGGTGGTCATGACTGTGAATTTCTGGAAGGTAATCTCAGCCTAGTTGAAAATCTTCCTAAATTTCAACCGGATATTTGTTTCAATATCTGTGAAGGTCATTTTGGGGATGGCCGTGAAGCTCAGATTCCCGCCTTATTGGAAATGATGAGAATCCCTTATACCGGCTCAAAAGTGATGACGCTAGCCCTTTCTCTCGACAAACCCATGACCAAACGCATTTTATTCTGGCATGAATTACCAACCCCCGAATTTCAGGTCTTTGAACGAATGAATGAACCTCGCAATGAAGATCTGCGCTTTCCACTCTTTGTCAAGCCCAGCCGAGAAGGAACCGGTATGGGTGTGAGCGAGAAATCAATTGTTAACAACGAAGAAGAATTACGAGAGCAACTGGAAATTATTTTTAAAAAATACAAACAACCAGCTTTGGCCGAGCGTTATATTGAAGGGCGGGAGGTCACTGTTGGTCTGGTTGGCAATCTGGAAGGACCGGCTGCCCGGCGCCTACCCCACGATGAGAATTTGCCCCGCATCCAAAAGGGGTTACACTTTTTTCCTCCTATGGAAGTTGATCTTGAGCCCTTCAAAGATTCAGACAAAGTGTATAGCAACCGCTTAAAAGTTGATCTGGCAGACCAGCTAAATTATGTCTGCCCAGCACCTTTAGACGATGTGATGGTTGAAGATTTAAATTGGCTGGCGGCTGCGGTATTCCGCGTAACCGGTGCCTTGGACGTTTCCCGGGTTGACTTCCGGCTGGATGCCAGCAACAATTGGAAGCCATATATTCTCGAGACGAACCCTTTACCAGGTCTTTCCCCCGGCATTTCAGATATTGTTATTGAAGCTGCTGCTGAAGGTATTGACCACCATGAATTGGTTAATATGATATTGAATGCAGCTCTGAAACGGTACGGGATTGAAAAACCAACACGGATCATGCCCTAGTTTTTTTAACTTAAAAGAGAATTTAGTTATTCCTAATCATTCTTCTTTATCAGCAAATTGGGTTTGATAGAGATGAGCATATAACCCATTCAACCCCAGCAATTCCGGGTGGGTGCCAGCTTCAACGATCTTTCCGCGATCGATTACCAGTATTTGATCAGCCGCCAGAATGGTGCTTAACCGATGAGCAATCACAATACTCGTACGCCCAGCCATCACCCGCTTTAAAGCCTCTTGAATAAGCGCCTCAGATTCACTATCCAGGTGGCTGGTAGCTTCATCAAGGACCAAAATTCGAGGATCCTTTAATATCACCCGCGCCAGAGCGATGCGTTGCTTTTCTCCCCCACTCAAGCGGTACCCGCGCTCCCCAACAATGGTGTCATATCCGTTGGGCAACCCGCTGATGAAATGATGAATATTAGCGGCCTTCGCTGCTGCTTCCAACTCACGTTGCGTGGCATCTAACCTGGCATAACTCAGATTGGTGCGGATTGTGTCGTGAAATAAATAGGTCTCCTGAGTCACCATCCCAATTTGTTCACTGAGAGAATCCAGGGTCACATCCCGCAGGTCATATCCGTCCATCAGGACGCGGCCTTCATTAGGATCATACAAGCGCGGAATCAGATAGGTCAATGTCGTCTTTCCAGCCCCGGATGGCCCCACCAGTGCAATCAATTGCCCCGGGTTGGCTTGAAACGAGATATTCTCCAGAGCCACTCCTCTGGCCTGAGAGGCAGGTTCCTCCTCTCCTTTTTCTTCGACCATTTGAGTATCTGAAAGAACAGCATCAACCTGATCCACCCGCCCAAAGCGTTTGACTTCACTTAAACCTTCAAAGTCATCTTCATATTGGAAAAATACATTCTCAAATTCCAACTCTCCGCGAATATTTTCTAAAACGATCGCATCTTCTTTTTCAGGGATATCACGCGGCAGATCAATCACCTCAAAAACCCGCTCAAAGCTAACCATCGAAGTGGTAAATTCTACCGGAGCATTGGCTAAACCCTCCAGAGACGAATATAGAGAGGATAGATAAGAACCAAAGGCAACGATTGTGCCAATGGTTAACGCATCTTTGATCACCAGATATCCTCCGAAGCCGTAAACAAAAGCCGAACCAATTGCACTTACCAACCCAATAATGACAAAGAAAGTCACCCCAATAACTGCCCGATGAATACCCATGTCTCTCACCTGACCGGCGCGCTGCTCAAAGCGGCTTACTTCTGTTTTCTGACGGCCAAACAACTTCACCAGAATGGCACCCCCAATGTTTAAGGTCTCATTCATCATGGCGTTCATCCGAGCATTTAAGTCCATAGCCTGGCGGGCGATGTCCCGCAGAATATTTGCCAGCCTTTTCGTAAAGAAAATGAATACCGGCATGATCAGAATTCCGACCAGCGTTAATCGCCATTCTAATGAAAACAATACAATCAATATCGCCACGGCTTGAATCAAATTGGTGACCAGGTTAACAATGGTAGTACTGATGGCGTTTTGTGCTCCAATCACATCGTTGTTGAGCCGGCTGATCAATTCTCCCAGACGGGTATGTTTGAAAAAATGCAGACTCATTTGCTGCAAACTGGCATACAGAGCTACCCGTAAATCAAAAATTACTCCTTCACCTACCCTGGAGTTAAGCCGTCTTTGAATAATACGCAAGGCACCGCTAACGATTGGCACCAATAACAAAGCCAGGGATAACCATACCAATTTGTTGATATCCTTCTGAGGTAAGGTTTTGTCGATTAACTCTCGTAAAATTAACGGCGAGATCAATCCTAAAGCGGAGGTCAAAGAAATCAATATCAGCATGGATATGATTTCAACGCGATAAGGTCTGGCATATTCCAAAACCCTTTTCAATAATTGTCTGGAGACCTTAGGGGATTCTTCAGAACCCTGAATAAAACGGGACCAATTTTGAGCAGACATGCGCATGGATCACCCCTTCTATGAAAGTGAAATGTTCAGATCCAGTTGATTGGAGGTTGAATCTGTTTTCTGTAATTGATTATACTCTTTCATAAAAATCAAGTTCGAACTGGGTTTCTGGTCAATACCGGTGATTAAGAAAAGAAAGGGATGGTTATTTGCTGCTTATTCAACCAGGTCAGAGAGTATAATTTTAGGATGCTAATAATTTGATCGGTCAGTCTGGGAAATCGCATCCATGTTTAAATCAAAAATCCATTATTTATCCATCACAATCCTGCTGCTAACCGCACTTTCACTTTCCACGAATTTATTTAATATCTTTGAGCATTCAAATAATTTTCCTATGAGCTTTTATCTGGCTGACGAGCCGGAACAAACACCAACTTCTGAACCGTTAAACGGAGCCGGCTCTGATGATCTCTGTCTGCTCACCGATCCGGATTGCGGGGATGATCCCATCCGGGCAGATCAGGTTCTCATTCCCGATTCAACCAGGCTTTCAAAGGCTAAAGTCATTCTGATCCTCTTCTGGATGCAGGACTGTGTTCATTGTGCCGAAGTACTCATCCAGGTCCTACCCGCTCTACAGGAAAATTATCAGGATCAGGTAGTTGTTTACCCTATTGAATTAAAAGAACTTAATTCGATAGATTTATTCTATCAAATGGCGGAACGATTGGGTGTGAAGAAGAACAATATTGGCGTCCCATTGATGATAATTGGTGATCGGGTATTGACTGGCGATCAAATAAACGCTGAATTAAACCAGCAGATTTCCCGCTACTTACAGCAGAATTCTTATTCACTGTTAGCAATTCCAGAATTTGAAGATCACCTTCCGAAAATAATCAAAACAATGCAACTGGATCAAATTGTTCATTCACCAGAAACCTCTACCCTTGACCGGTCGCAGAAAATAAGCTCACGTATTCTTTTGACTGGTATTCCGGTTGTATTCATTGGGTTTTTAATTTTTTTCATCATAAAAAAGAAACTCCTGAAAACTTAATCCTGCTTCCTTTTCTTGAGTATAACCTGGCAATTTTCATTCAAAGACACAAAGGTATTTCAGCCATTTTTCTTTTTCATTTTTGTCCTTTTAGCATACAATAAATAAAATCTTTTGGATAATAATAATATTTCAAGAATCAATTGGAAACATATCAGAGAGCGTTCTCTCGCTAAATTTAATGAGGAAATATGCGAATTCAAGTTGTCACCGATAGCGCTTGCGACATCCCGGATGAAATTATCCGCCAGTATGGAGTAAAGGTAATCCCTTCGTATATTAATATTGGGGACCAGAGTTTTCGTGATGGTGTGGATATCACCCGCCAACAATTTTATGATGGGTTGGAAAAATTTTCACACCACCCCAAGACAGCCGCACCCAGCCCGGAGATTTTTACAAAAGTTTACCAGGAAGCTTATAAAAATGGTTTTGAGCATGTTTTCTCTATCCATGTCGCCGGAAGTTTAAGCTCCACTTTCCATTCTGCAGTTAAAGCTGCCGAAGAAGCCAAAATCCCTGTTACAGTGCACGATTCCCAACAATTATCCCTGGGAGCCGGTTTACAGGTCATTGAAGCCTGTAAATTATCGGTAGACGGCCGATCTGTTGAAGAAATTCGGGAATCGGTGGCTTATCTCGGAGATCATACCTATATTTATGCCCTTCTAGACACTTTAAAATTCCTGCACTTAAGCGGACGGGTCAATTTGGCGATGCGTGGAATTGGTTCTTTGTTGCGGATTAAACCTTTGATGACGGTGCATAAAGGAATACCAATTTTTGAAAAAGTAAGAACCAAAGGGAAAGCGATTGAACGAATGCTGCAGCATATTAAAGATCTGGGACCGTTAGAACATGTTTCGATAGTTCATACCCAGGCATTGGAAACCGCTAAATGGTTATATCAGAAAGCACAGTCCTTCGTGCCTGCCAATAATAAACCCTACATTCAATCGGTTACACCGGTGGTTGGGTCACATGTTGGCCCGAATGGGATCGGGTTGGTATGCGTAACCAGCTAAAACTGACCAGAAACAACACCAAAAAGATGATCATCCCACTTAAAAACGGGAAAGAAATACGTACATCGAACATGAACCCGGCCCAAAGCGGACCAACAATTCTTCCCAGACTCATGTAAGAATTTGCCAACCCCAGAGCTGTACCCTGCCCGCCTTCCGCTTCGGTGGATACCAGTGAAGCGATTGCCGGGCGTAACATCGCATTGGCAAAAACATAAAAAGCGACTGTCAGATACATGGTCAAATCGGAAAATGCCCATAACATCAATAGAAAGCCGATCGAACTACCGATTAAGGACACCTTGATCACCCAACGCTCACCATATTTATGCGTAACTGGTCCGGTTAGTACCCCCTGCACAATCGTCGAGATCAGCCCAACCACCATCATGATCGAGCCGACCTGAACGGCATCATAATCAAAACGGTGCTGGGCATAAAGACCAAAAATCCCTTCAAAATTAGTCAATCCGAAAAATACAAAAAAGGATAATGCCATCAGATAACCAATAGGACCGAATAATGACATCCAGATTTGTTTAAAATCAAACCCTTTAATTTGGACTTGCTGTACCCTTTGCGAAGGCGGCAAAGATTCAGGTAAAAAGATTAAGATTAAAAATAACGCCAGCATCGACAACCCAGCACCAATAAAGAAGGGGGTTGACAGAGAATCGCCAGCCAGCAAACCGCCTAATCCCGGGCCTAAAACCAGCCCCATGCCCATTGCGGCACCGATAATCCCCATTCCGCCACCACGGTTTTCCTCCGCAGTCGTATCACTGATATAAGCCATCGCAGTCGGTAGCGTAGCTGCAGATAATAATCCTCCTAATGCACGGGCGAGATAGATCATCCACAATTGCGTAGCTAAACCAAAGAATAATAATGAGAGCGCATTCCCAAGTGCTCCGATGAGCAACATCGGTTTGCGTCCAAATCGGTCCGAATATCCACCCCAAATAGGAGAGAAAATAAATTGCATGATGCTGAAAATCGCCATAAGGAAACCCAAACCTTTTCCGCTGGCGCCAAAGCTTTCGATATAAAATGGCAAGATTGGAATAATGATGCCAAACCCCATCATCACCACGACCATGGTGAAGAATAAGATGCTGAGATTACGACGATTATTCAATGTTCTTCTCCGTGGATGGGTTTTTTTTCTTCATTGTTGTTTTAAAATACATTATTCTAATTAAAGGTTTTTAAATTCTATCACAGTGAATCAATGAATCCATCCAGGATCCCAAATAACAATATACACCCGGGAAACCGGGTGTATCGTTTTCTACTAATCCATCGAGTGGACAATATAAAGTTTTGCTTATCCTTCAGAATTTAAGCTTAAATCATTTTATGGATCCTCAGGATTTTGTTGCTATATTATTTAAATAAAATGATTAATTTGCTTGAACCTCAACCAATTCATTATTTTCGAGTTTAATAATCTTTGAAACACCGATAGTCGGTTCAGCTATCATTGGCTCATCCGGTTTCCGGTCTGCATAGTTCACAATAAACTGCGCCGGGTTGTTCGGGTCGACATTGGTACTCTGGGGAGCAATGCGATCACCAAGATAGATTGCATTTGTGCCCACAATGCCGTCGCCTGTTTTTATGGCAGCCACCACGTAATAGAAAACACCGCTGCCTCCGGATGTCTGCGAAATGAGAAAAGCGGAATCCAATAACCCGTCACCATTGAGATCAAGATTGATTTCATTGCCAAAATATCGAGTGACTTGCTTTGTTTCAGAGCCTGGGGCTAGTTCATTTTCTGCTTCTCCGTTCACAAGCGTGATCGACTGCCCATCTACAATATAAGTACCATTCCTTAATTTATCGATAGATATCGCCTCAGTGGAGGGAGTTGGCTGCTCGGCTTCAATTGGTGTTGTGGGAACAATTTCAGTAGGAACTTCAGTTGCAATTTCAGCAGATTCAGCGCTGGGTACCGTTGCCAGTTCTTGACTCTTCGTTCCACTCGGGGAACAAGCGGTAACAATTATTGCCATGGTCAAAGTGAGTAATAAATACAGTTTTGTTCTTTTCATAGTTTCCTTCTTTGCTAAGAAATTTTTGACCAATAAAAGACGAATTATTAGAAAATAAGTTCCCAAACGGTTAGCTTCAGGTTACCAAAAAGAAGTTGGTTTTTCCTGGGTTGGCGTTTCATGCAGCCTTTCTTTGAGAAAGGTGTTCCGCAATGCGATTTTATTATTGCGCACTGCCATGCCAATTGACTTTTTATCCCCCACCATAACCACCAATTTTCTTGCACGCGTTACTGCGGTATAAAGAAGATTTCTTTGTAACATCATATAATGCTGCATGAGCAATGGAATAATAACTACTGGGAATTCTGATCCCTGTGATTTATGGATACTGATTGCATAGGCATGTACCAGTTCTTCCAGTTGTAGGGTTTCACAGGGCACCAGCCGTTCATCAAAATTAACTGAAATAATATGGTTTTCGGCATCAATGCTGGCTATCACTCCCAGATCGCCGTTAAAAATCTGGCGCTCATAATCATTGCGAATCTGCATCACCCTATCACCCACCCGAAAGACGCGCGTTCCATGCCTCACTTCCGCCTTTCTGGGATCTTCCGGATTTAACACAGCCTGGATGCGTTCATTTAACTCCGATACACCACAAGCGCCGCGATGCATGGGCGTCAAAACTTGAATATCTCGAAGCGGGTCAAATCCAAACTTATTCTGAACGCGCTGATTTACCAAATCGATGACCCAATCGGCGGCTTTCAGGGCATCTGTTTCTGGGAAAAGAAAGAAATCGGTTGATTCTTTGGAAAACAATGGCATATCCCCATTGTTAATGCGATGTGCATTGACGATGATGAAACTATCTTCAGCCTGCCGAAAAATTGTATCCAAGCGAATCACCGGGATTACCTGACTCTCGATTAAATCGCGCAGGACATTTCCCGGCCCAACCGAAGGAAGCTGATCCATATCTCCTACAAACAAAATATGCGAACCAACCTCCACCGCATTCAATAAATGATTCATCAGCAAGATGTCAACCATGGAGGTCTCATCGATGATGATCAGATCAGCATCCAATGGGTTTTCACGGTCGCGCACAAAATTGGTGCGTTCAGAGGGGGTATATTCGAGCAGGCGATGAATGGTCTTAGCCTGCAACCCGGTAGTTTCGCTTAATCGTTTGGCAGCCCTACCGGTTGGCGCGGCTAATAAAACCGAGGCATGTTTTTCTTTTAGCAATTGAATGATCGAGCCAGTGATGGTGCTCTTTCCAGTACCAGGGCCGCCTGTTAGAACACTCACTTTTTCCGTTAAAGCGGTTTTTACAGCAAGTTTTTGCTGATCGGTCAACATGATTTCACTGTTTCGATCCAACACTGAAAAAGCTAACTGCCAGTTAATTCGCTTGAAAGCTCCCAATCGATCCTGGGTACTATTCATCATGCGCAGTAATTTGTTGGCGACTCCTTTTTCAGCATGAAAAAATGGTGGCAGGTAAAGTACTTCCCTGTCCAAAATAATTGCTTCCTGAACAATGAGCGGTTCAATTTGAGCAGCACATTGTTCTTTTGGTAAATCCAACAAGAGAACCGTATCAGCCAACAATTGCTCCTGCGTGGCATAGCAGTGCCCCTCATTGCTCAGATTCCCCAGAGCATATAACAGTCCGGTTTGAATGCGCTCAGGCGAGTCCAACGCCAGCCCCATTTTTCGGGCAATCAGGTCAGCCGTTTTGAAGCCAACGCCGAATATATCTCTGGCTAGTTGGTAAGGTGTCTCCCTTACAACCTGAATAGATTTTTCGCCGTATTGCTTATAAATTTTGACTGCCAGGCTGGCGCTGACCCCGTTTCCCTGCAAAAACAACATAACTTCTTTAATTTGCTGTTGCTCCACCCAGGCATTCCCAATCAGATCAGCTTTGGAGGGGCCAATCCCAGATACTTCTAATATTTTTTCAGGGCTGTTATCCAGAATATCTAGCGTTTTCAAACCAAAGTGGTCCACGATTTTGCGTGCAGTGACCGGGCCAACACCTTTGATTAATCCGCTGCCCAGATATTTGCGAATCCCTTCCAGAGTGGCCGGATAGCGGACAGTATAGGACTTGACATCAAATTGCCGCCCATATTGGGGATGATTAACCCACAAGCCAGTTAACACCAGCGATTCGCCCACCTGCACCCCTGCCAGGGCGCCCACCACGGTTATCGGCTGCGCCTTCCCTTTTTGAACGATTTTTGCAATCGTATAACCGTTTTCATCGTTCTGATAGGTGATTCTTTCTAAAACACCTTCCAGGGTTTGGGTTAACAGTGAATTGGAGAGATTCTCAGCCATCATGCTTTGATCTTACCAAATAATTTAAGATCATGCATCCACTCAAGAATTTGAGTGCTCAAGCTTTAATCTTTCTGCTTCTAATAATGAGATTGTTTCCGGAATTAAAATCTTTCGAATTTGAGAAAATTGTCGGTAAGGAAGCAGTGAATTTAAATCTTCGTTAATAATCGTTTGATTAACCCTGGTTTTTATAAATTCGATTAATTTTCCAAAATAATCAAAGGTTCATCAACTATTTCAATCAATAACCGAAATAATTGTGATTTATGAAAAATATCTTCCGGCCGTAACGAATAATCAACCATAACCAACTTCTTTCTGAATGAGGTCAACTTTTTCGAAGTCAATGAGCTCGACGATATCAAAATGGTAATGTGGATTGTAATATAACAAATCCGCAACAGACCGCTCAACTGACGCGCTCAAACCGTAAGCTTGTTGGCTTATCCCTATCGGGTTAAAAAGATATTCATCTTTCATCTGACGGTAACGGAAAGTCCAATCTCCGATGGTTACCTTTTTCGATTGATTGGCAATAAATGTATATTCAAAAACAATCTGGGAAATGATGCCAGCCAGAGCAAGTACCGACTCAGTAGAAAGATATGTGTAAGAATGGATGATTGATCTTCCTAATTCCAGGGGGTTAAGTTGATCAACCGGCAGCGTTGAATACAGACCTTTGTAAATTGGGTAAAGGATTTTCTTTTTCAAATATCGAGAAATTGTGATGTATAAAAGAGAGCGCTCCTGAATATTCCACAAAAGAGCAAGGTCATTCGTGTGGAATATATTTCGTTAATTCAAGAAGTTCGTTTATCCTATACATTTTTGTATAGGATAACATAACGAAACTAAGAAGTCAATCCAACATCGATTTCATTTTTTTGGCTATTTTGCATCAACACATCCCGAATGCCTGGGCTGATTAAACGCATGGTCAGTTCTCCCATTTCTTTTGGTTGCAATGTCATGCCCATCTGCAGCCATTGTACTCCCATGGCATAAACACTGCCTGCAATACTGGCTACCACAATATTCCAAGTTTCATTTTCGATCGCTGGATCTATTATCTGGATTAATGCCTGGCTAATCACGTCGTAACAATACTGATGCAATTTTTGCATCACCAAATAAGCGACTTCCGAATTAATCAAAGAGCGTAAAAAAACCTCCTGATCGGCGATCTGTTCAAAGAGTTTCACTGCCATTTTTCCCTGAATGATGGAATCAAGGTAAGGTTGCATATCGTCCATGAAATCCCGGTAAATAGAATCCAGATAATCTTCCAGCACCTCTTCCTTTGTTCTGTAATGCAGGTAGAAAGTAGGGCGGGATACCTGGGCTTTTGTTGTGATCTCAGCCACCGATATTTTGGTGAAAGGCTTATCCGCCAGCAAGGACAGGAGCGCCTCCTGCAGCCATTTTCTTGTTCGTTGTACCCGTAAATCCTGTAAATTTTTCATTGACACATTTTTCCTTTCTGTAAAGTATTTTACAGACTCAAAATTCTCATTTTTACAGATTGATTGACATTCATCACAATCTATTTTACGATAATCAGTCAAGAAATACTTCATTTGTAAAATAAAAAACATAAGTAAATTATTAATGGAAAGAACAAAGCGCGCTTATATTGAAATAAATAATGTTTCCAAGACATACTTTTCCCCAGCCGGGGATGTTCAGGCATTGAAATCTTTGAATATTCAAATCCACCAGGGAACTTTTGTAGGGATTATTGGTAATTCCGGCGCTGGAAAATCAACCCTGATCAATATCCTCACCGGGGTCGATCGCACCACCACCGGTGAGTTATGGATTGATGGAGAACCGATCCACCTGTTATCCCAGGAGAAGTTGACCCGCTGGCGAGGGAACCACATTGGGATTGTCTATCAATCCTTTGAACTGCTCAATCAAATCAGCCTGCTTGATAATATTATGTTACCCCTTGATTTTTGTGACCATTATTCCCGGACGCAGAGTGTAAAACACGCCATGCAAATTTTAGAGCAGTTGGAAATAGCAGAACACGCCTATAAAACACCAGCCGCCATTTCCGGAGGGCAGCGCCAGAGGGTAGCCATTGCACGGGCACTTATCAATGATCCCCAAATTATCGTGGCGGATGAACCAACCGGGTCACTTGATTCACAAACCGGGCGCTTAATTTTCAGCATCTTTAAGAACATTGTTGCCAATGGAAAAACCGTCATTATGGTCACCCATGACCAATCATTGGCGCCGCTATTTGATCAAATTCTGGTGTTAACAGACGGTATGATAAAACAGGAATACAAAAGAGGTGATACGCCTTGAACAATTCATCTGCTTTTGTAAAACTGGAAAATATAAATAAAATCTTTCAGGTGGCAGACACTCAGTTTGTTGCATTGAAAGATGTGAACGTCACCTTTAACCAGCATGAATTTACCGCCGTAGTGGGGCGCTCAGGCAGTGGAAAATCTACTTTAATGAATATGATTACGGGGATCGATAAACCCACCACCGGTCAGGTCATGATTGACGGGCAATCCATTCACCAATTACCTGAAACAAGAATGGCAAAATGGCGTGGCGAGAACCTGGGGATCGTTTTCCAGTTCTATCAATTGATTCCGGTGTTAACCCTGCTTGAAAACGTGATGATACCCATGCAAATCGCACACAAATACTCTCATGCAGAACGCGTGGAAAGAGCTTATTCCCTTTTGGAGATGGTCAATTTAAAGCATTATGCTCATAAAAAACCTTTCCTGGTGTCTGGCGGACAACAACAAAGTACGGCCATTGCGAGAGCATTGGCGAATGATCCTCCAATCCTGATCGCGGACGAACCCACCGGTAATCTCAGTTCCCGGGAGGCAGATAAAATTTTCAACATCTTTCAACAATTATCCGATACCGGTAAAACCATCATCATGGTGACCCATAACGAAGAGCTGGCCAGGCGTGCCAAACGCACCCTGAAGCTGGTGGATGGGGAAATTGCCCGCGATGATTGGAATGGGGATCAACATTCTTCTAAACCGGAGACCACTGTATGAGACCGCGCTGGAAGAAGGTCATCGCCGATTTTTGGGAGCATAAATCACGTTCCTTCCTGATCATTGCTTCCATCACCATTGGTGTGTTTGCGGTTGGCGTGGTAGGAATTGGCTTCATTGTTGTTCCCCAAAGTATTTTGGCTACCTATTTATCCACCAACCCGGCGAATATACAAATTCAAACCGACTTGTTCGACGACGAATTTATCCAAACCGTCCAGCACATTGAGGGCGTTAAGGATGTTTCAGCCCAGACGACTATGACGGCCAAAGTAAAAAACCCAAGCAGTGGCGATAAACTAACGATCAGTATTATTGCTCTGAATGATTTTGAACAGCAACGCATTAAGATTCTGACCCCCGAAAAAGGAAAAAAGATCCCCGGGAAAAATGAGTTGCTCCTGACCGAAGACTCATTGGAAACGCTGCCGGTAGGTATCGGGTCATCCATTCTGGTTGATCTGCCAGATGGCACCCAACGAACCTTGAAGGTTGTTGGCACAGTACATGACTATAGTTCCGACCTGGTTATCACTTTCAACGAACGCATCGGATATATTGCCGCAGAAACTCTGGAATCCCTACATCAACCCCGCAACTTTAACAACTTAATCATTACGGTCAAAGGCGATCCAAACAATATCGAGCAGATCGAAAATATCGCAAAGAAAATCAGCCAGGAAATTAAAAATAGCGGCAGGAATATATATAGCCAATCGATAAAACGCGCAATCGATCAACCTTTCTCCAACTATACCGATGCAATTGCCATCATCATTGGGTTTATTGGGGTCTTCATTTTAGTCTTGAGCAGTGCCTTGATTATTAATACAATGAACGCCCTTATGGCTCAGCACATCCGTCAAATTGGGGTGATGAAACTGATTGGTGGCCAGCGCAATCAGATTATCGGGATGTATCTGGTGTTGGTGCTTTTTCTCAGTCTCATCTCTGTTTTGCTGGCCATACCTGCCAGCGCCTTCGTTGGCCGCTATCTGGTAGCCGACGTGCTTCCAGCTCTAAACGGAAAAATGCAAACCACCAGCCTATTTATCTTCCTGCCCAGGGTCATTGGCCTGCAAATTGCAGTGGCTTTTCTAATTCCGGTGTTGGCTGCGCTCTACCCCATCATTCAAGGCGCCAGTGTTCCAATTCAAAAAGCACTTTCAACCAACCTGATCAAACAAAACGAAAAGGTCAGTTGGATCGATCGTTGGCTGGATAATGTCCACAGTCAGGATGGCATCGTCACCCTGGGTATTCGCAATTCATTTCGCCAGAAAGGTCGTTTGCTGTTGACGATCTTCACGCTTTCACTGGGGTGTGCCATCTTCATTGCCGTATTCAATGTTGAATTATCGCTTAAAAATCAGATTGATCGGGTTATCAGTTATAACCAGGCAGATTTGTTCATCAATATGGGGCGTAATTACCCAATTCAGGAAATTTCCCAGGAACTTTTGAAGATACCAGGGACAGTGTCCGTGGAGGGTTGGTTATCTACCAATGCCTTGTTAAAAAGCCCAAATAAAACCGAAAACGTTATCCTGGTGGCACCGCCTGATGACAGCCCCTGGGTTAATCGGGTAGTTAATTTTGGTAGATGGGTGCTCCCAGGTGAAAAATATTCCATGGTGGTCAGTGATGCATTCTGGAATACCTATCCTCAGTTAAAACCAGGCGATCAAATTGTGCTGGAGGTGAATGGGAAAGAAGATTACTGGCGTATAACTGGAATTTTCCACTACACCGGACTGGATCAAAAATATGCCTTTACTCCTTATGCCAACCTGGCTGAGATACTAAATTCGCCTTCCCATGCCATATCTTTCCGCGTCATCACCGACCAGCACGACCTGGCTTATCAACTTAAAATGGCGGGGATCGTCAACGACACCTTAACCGCTCGCGGGTATAAAGTCGGTTCTATCACTGCCCGGGAGGAAATCGTCAAGCAAGGTTTGGAAAAGATTGAAGTCCTCATTTTTGTTTTATTATTCCTTTCGGGATTAACCGGAATCGTCGGTGGTATTGGACTCAGCGGAACGCTGAGTTTAAATGTAATGGAAAGAACTGCCGAGATTGGAATTTTACGTGCAATTGGCGCCTATGATGCGGTAATTATTCGTTTGATCACCTTTGAGAGCCTTTTTATCGGGTTGACCAGTTACCTAATCGGCTTTTTGGCATCCATTCCCATTTCTTATGTTTTAACCAATCTGGTTAATATTGCTATTTTTAAAGCCCCCTCAGGGTTTGTAATGACAGCTAAAGGCGTCATTCTTTGGTTCTTTATCCTGATTGCTTTATCGCTGGTTGCCAGTTACGTTCCTGCCAGAAAAGCAGCCCGATTAACTATCCGGGAGGTATTGGCGTATGAGTAGGGGTGATTGGATAAGTTTTTCGATAGTTTATGACCGTTTATGGAGGAAGTGATGATGAAGAAACTTTTATTACCTTTTTTACTGGCGATTAGCCTTTTTCTTTTCAGCGCCTGTAACGTTCTTCCGCAGGCTCAACCTACGCCCGTAATCTATGAAGCTAATGAAGATGAGACCGCCGGCAAAGTGATCACCGATGGAGAAATCGTACCTGCCAACGACAGCCAGATGATTGCCCAAACCAGTGGGCAGATTGAAGAAGTCCTGCAGACAGAAGGCGATCTCGTTACAGTTGGGCAGGTGATCCTGCGGTTAAAAGCACCCCAACAACTACAAGCCGAATTAAAAAGCGCCCAGGCCGACCAGCTAAAAGCCCAGCAAGCCATTGATCAATTAACCTTGAACGGGAATCTTCAAAAACAGCAAGCCTATCAAAGAGTGTTGAATGCTCAAAAAGCGGTGGATATAGCCCAGGCTGCCTGGGATAGTTTTGATCAAGACAAATACGACCGTGATCTAGAAAAGGCAAAAGAAGACGTAATTTCAGCCAAAGAAGATTTGGATGACGCCAAAGAGAAGCTCAAAGATTATCTGGATCTGGAAAAAGATAATCCTCAACGAAAAAAGCGTCAAAAAGATGTCGACAATGCCCAGGTAGCGTTGAATAAACTGAAACGAAAACAAAACGAACTGGAACAAACTTATGCTCAATTAAAATTGAATCTGGAACTGACCAATGCTGAAATAATTACTGCCCAAAAAGAATATGAAAAATTTAATCAGGAAAATGTGCCTTCCGATCAAATGATGCTTTTACAAGAAATGCTGGGTGCTGCCAACGCCCGTATCTCCGCAATTCAATCTTCTCTGGACGATCTACAAATCAGCGCCCCTATTGATGGAACTCTGGTGAAACTGAATGTGCAGGCAGGTGAATGGATCTACCCAGGGCAGCCAATTGCAACCGTAGCAGATCTATCCACCTGGTATGTTAACACGACTGATCTAAATGAACTGAAAATCGTGAAGATAAAGATTAATGATCCAGTGACATTGGAATTCGATGCTTTCCCAGGCAAAGTTTTGCGAGGGAAGGTGATTGAGATCAGCGATCTTCCGACAATGAAATTTAATGATGTCATTTATCCGGTCAAAATTGAGATTCAGGATAATGATCTACCATTACGCTGGAAAATGTCGGTTATCGTCACTTTTCAGAATTAAATAAAGCCTGTTCGAGAAAATTGACAAACATAAGCCAGCGTGATATCCTGCGGTCAAGAGATTAAAGGGAGATCTGTATGGAAATACCACAATTATTGCATCTGCAAATCGGAATAGTTCACTACAATGTGTCCAATCTTGATCGAGCTACTTTCTTTTTTGAACAAGGATTAGGGATGAAAGTGCTCACAAAAACTGCGACCTCAGTTGAATTAGGAACGCTTGCCGATCAGGGTTTGTTGGTACTCCACAAGGTAAACAACCCACCTCCCCGTAAAAAAACGACCGGTTTATATCATGTCGCTATTCGCGTCCCCCAACGCGAAGATTTGGCTCGCCTGATCTACCACCTGGTCAACAATCAGGTTGAGCTTCAAGGAGTGGCCGATCACGGGGTTTCGGAAGCCCTTTATTTAACCGGACCGGATGAACTTGGTATTGAATTAACCTGTGACCGCGAATATGAAGATTGGCCAATTGATGAAGAAGGCCAGCTCGAAATGGTAACCGAAGAATTAGACATCGATAATTTAATCATGACTATTCAGGGAAAACCAAAAAAATGGACCGGGATGCCAGCAGGCACTGTAAATGGGCATATTCACCTTAAAGTCAGCGAACTGGAGAAAACCGGCGACTTTTACACAAAATTAGGGTTTGATATCACGCAGGAATATGGTCATCAGGCGCTCTTCCTGGCCAGTGGCGACTATCATCACCATATCGGAGCCAACACCTGGCAAAGCGCAGGCGCTGATCCTCTACCCCCCGATACAGCCGGTTTACGTTACTTTGAAGTGGTTTTCCCCGATCAGGAAAGTCTGAATACGATTGAGAATAAATTAACCGAAGCAGGCATTGAAACGAAAAGAGAAGGTCAAAACATTGTCTTGACGGACCCAAACGGGATCCAGCTTCAATTAGTCGTATAGCTTCGTTTGAAAAAATTAATCTCCAGCAGCATACCAAAGCGCTTCTTCTACCACCCAGCCATAAATGCCGGAGCCTTCGATCTCAACCAACCACCATTTATATTTATCTACAACAGCTGGTCCGTCGATAATCTTAAGTTTCATGCCGGGTTGCAAGTAGCGCTTCACCGTGCCGCTTAATGATGGCATTTCTCTCAAACGGACATCATTCCCGGATACTTTGACCAACAATCGCCGCCCTTGTTCAAAAACGGGCGATTGGAACCCATACATCCAGTCGTCCTGAAAATGAAGATTATTTTCCACCACCCATCCGGTGAAATCTCCTACCCGCACCTGCCACCATTTTTCTCCCTTAACAATTTCCATTTTATCCAGAACTCTGACTTTCTCAGCAGGCAGAAACAATTTCAAGTTGAAGCCATCCTGGGATGGAGTATCTTTGAGCCAGTATTGGTTCTCCCCTGGTAAGATCGCATAATGATTATTTTGTTTAAATTCTGATACCACATTCAGCCAGCCAACCAATTTTATTGGATGGTCTGTTTGATAAAACATTCTTGGTTCACTGCCAGCTAGGCTAAATAAATAAATTGATGTTTTAGGATCTTGCTGTGTACCTTCTGATCGTGAATAAGCCAACCATTTTCCGTCCGGAGACCAGAACATATCATCAATTTTTCCGGTTTGAAGCGGATTTAATAATTCTGTTTTGGTTCTATAAAGAAATTCAATAAAATGAATGCCTTGTTTTTGGTCCGAAATCGCAATCATTTTTGCATCCGGTGACCAGGCAGATAAAACTTCATCACATTTAGTTGAAATCAAACTCAACTCACATTTGTCTCCCTGCATACAGCTTTCCAAATCGACCCGGTAAAAGTGAATCAAAGTTTCATTCTCTGGGTCCTGCATGCAAAAAGCAACCTGTTGGTCATCCGGTGAGAGAATTGGGTCAGAAAAGAGTTTGAATTGCAGATTTTCCGGCAATAAATTTACCCAGGCCTGTCCAACCGGCAATATCTTAATCCGCTGATTCTCACAATTAGCCAGAAGAAACTCACCCCGCCGTGAGATGGATGTAACCTGGCAATTTTCCTGGGAATCAAATTCTGGTATAGATATTTTTTTACCCGCCTGCAGTTCAACAAGCGTTTGATTTACCAATCCAAAATTCATATTGGTTGAAAAATTAAATAACTGACTGCTTTTTGCAATGGTGGTAGTTGTTAGTTGAAAAGAAAGTGCCTCGAGAGAATTTGTTCCGGAATCATAATAGACCAGATAAGATCCGCCCGGCAGACGTTTAAATTGTGATTCAATTTGAAAATATGATTCACTTTGACCAGAGGTGTCAGAAGGTGGCGTTACTTCTGGCGTTAATGAAGGAACAGTTGCTGTGGTAGATTCAGAAATTTGCTCATCAGTATTTTGGTTAATCGGATTCATGACCTGGTTTGGCGACAATTCATCCCAGGCTGACTGTATTTGCTTGCAGCCGGTCAGAAGCAACCCTAACCCCAGCAACCATAAGACCCGCCCTAATCTCTTCATACCCCTCTCCTGTCACATCATTCCAATCGTCATGGTGTTTCTGCTATGCATTTATTTAATTTCTGATTTATTAAAATATTAGTATAAAAAAATAAATTATTCAAATATTAAGCTGGTGTTGTAGAACTTCATTTTTAATGAGTTTAATTTTCAAACAGGAATTCACGTAGTGGTTGGATATCATTTGTCGTGATAAAGTCCACACCGGTCTGTACCATTTTTTGCGCCAATTCTTTATGATTCAAATCGAGTGTCCAGGCATCTACAGTGTTTTCATTGGAATGCAGAAAATTAATCCAATTAAAACCAGCCTGCAAACTATCTTCCAGTAGATGGGCATTAATAAACCAGGTAATTCCTCGGGGAACCTGCTGTAGTAAAGCCTCTGCCCGGGCGGCAAAATAATCTTTTAAACTGCCCCAGCGTTGTACCGCCAGGGGATGGTCATCCAGATAGCCAAAAGCGCCCACCCGAAAAGGGGGAACACCTTCTTCTCGTGGCTCAGCCGCTACTAAATCAAGATATAGTAGTGGATCAAAACCCAACTTTAGGGCTGGTGACAGTTGATGCAACAAACGAATCGCCCAATCTGCCACCGAACTTACCAAAATCTTTTCCTGAATTGGCATAATCCACTGCAGCAACTTCTGTAAACTCCCCAGCGTTAAAGGAGCATAAGGTTTAAGATCCAGTTGTAAAAAATCTTTAACCGGATATTTTTGCAAAAGTGCAACTGCCTGGCTGAGTGTTCCTAATTTGTGCGGAGAATTTTTATAGCGTAAATTTTGAATTTGTTCAGCCGTTTTCTCAACTGCCGAACCGCTTTTTTCACTGAAGCCACCTAAATCAGGGTCATGTAATAGTGCAAAATCACCATCTTTTAATGGGAAAATATCGACTTCAATTCTGGAAATCCCTGCCTGTAAACTCAATTCCAGGGCAGCCAATGAACTGGCCGGTAAATTTCCATCCAGATGAGCTGCGTGCAAAATCAAATGGGTCATGCTGGTTTCTTCTTTCTGGAAAACAGGATGATTGTAGTTACAATCAGCAATAGTAGAGCTGCCACACCCATAAAGAAAATTTGAACCAGGCTCAAGAGCGCCAAATATTGGAAGAAAATATTAGGTAACATCCAGGTTGCAAACAAACCATTCCAGAGAATATGAACGACTAATGGGATGGAGGTAATCAGCATCATGACGATCGTCAAATCCAGAATCTTGCTCAGGTTTTGCTTTAGATCCAGGGCAATCCAGTTTTGGAAGGAAAATAACAACCAGGTAATGGTCACTGCGCTCAAAGTAATCAATCCATTGACAACCACTAACTGGGTTGGGCTTGCTACGGAGCTATAAGAGTAAACTTTTTGCCCAAGGGTTGTGTAAGCCAGGTGGTAGAGGACCGTGTATAAAATAGCAGCCAGTACCGGTGTTACCCAGCCCTTCGGTTTCCAGCGCCAGAAAATAAAAATTAAAAGGACCAAAGCGACTGTTCCAATGCCAAAACGGATCATTCTTTCCCGATTTATTCGATTTTGTTGAATGTTTCGGAAAGCTTTTTGGTATTGATCTACCGTGATGGATGGAGAGGCATTGGTGGCTTCTGGTGGCAATGGTTGCCCAATGGCGGTCGCATAGTCTGCCAGCAGTTTCGATTGCTGCCGGCTGGTTTCATTGTGCATCGCATCCAGCGTTTTTTCAGGCAGATACATCATATCGGATAACACCCTGCCCTGTGCCAGAGCCGGGATATTTAGCCCCAGAAAAGCGGAAAGTGTTGGAGCTATGTCCACCTGGTTGATATCCTCGTAAATTCCAGGCTTGACGCCGTTCCCAACCAGTACAAATGGTTCGATTAAAACAATCGCATCTTGCCCACCGTGACCGCCCTGATCAATATGGCCATGATCTGAGGTGATTAGCAACGTATCTTTAGAAAAGTCCAATTCAGAGACAATTTCAGCCAGCAATCCATCCACCCGGCTGGCTGCCTGGTTCCAGGCTTCTTTTTGCGGTCCGCCTTCATGATGACCTGCGTGGTCTACCTGATCCAGATGGATAAAGATGAAATTGTAGTCAAGCGATCGCAGCCAGGGCAAGGCAGCATCAACCACCGCCCGGTCCGCTTTTTTGTCTTCTTCCGGGGTAAAAAAGCCGATATCCAGCGCCTTGGAAGGGATTAATTTTTCGAACCAGTAATATCCCGAAGCGGCTGTTTGTAAACCAAAACGTTTGGCAGCACTGAATACATTGTCCTGTGAGAAAGGATAAGCTTCTTCATAAGTCAGATTAAAAACCGGTGCGTCACTCAGGTATGGCCAGGCACCTGTCAATAACACACCATACCCTGGCATCGAGTAAGACGGCGTTTGTGAATGTCCTTTTGCACTCGCTCCTTGGCGGCGTAATTGATTTAATACTGGCATGACCTCGCTATTTTCGGCTGTGTCATAGCGCAATCCATCGACCAGCACAAAAACGACCCGCTCAGAAATCGGTTCTGTAAAAGATCTTCCGGGAGTAGGCGGGTGTGCTGATAAAGGAGAACGATAATCATAAAGATTATTCATTAAAGCTAACGCCAGAAAAATCGCCCCAGCGCCTAAAGCTAAGGTAACAATTATTTTTAAGATAAATTTTAGGGTTTGATTCATAACACCTTCCATATTATTCTTAGTTCAATGCTAGGGTTTAAATCTAACATATCCTTGGCAGGGTGACAAATATTTTGATTACATTAATTTCCAAAATCCTTTACTTTTCTTTATAATGAGATAGAAACAAATCATTGCCATTCATAAATAGGTTTTATCGTCAGGTTATAAAATGTCTACCAAAAATGTCCGCGTTATATTAAACCCCAGTGCCGGCTCAAAGAATCCCCCTTTACGAACTTTTAATAACCTCTTCCGGCAGGCGAATATCGATTGGGACCTGGTCATCACCAGGGAACGTTGCGATGGGATTTGCCTGGCGAAGAATTCAATCAAAGATGGGGTGGATATTATCGCAGCCTATGGAGGCGATGGCACCGTGATGGAAGTTGCCAGTGGATTGCAAGGAACCGACATCCCTCTGGCTATTCTTCCGGGTGGAACCGGTAATATTTTATCCATCGAATTAGGGATCCCTCAGAAACTGTCTGAAGCCTGTAAGCTAATCACCCAACCCGAAAAGTCCCGTATTCGGGCTGTGGATATGGGCATCACCAACGACGAAAAAGTGCCTGCTTTCGCCTTGAGAGCCGGGGTAGGGTTGGAAGCTGCCATGCTGGAAGGCACCGATCCTGACCTGAAATTACGCTATGGGATCTTTGCCTATATCATGGGTGCCATTCAAGCTTTACACCATATTCATGAAGCCCACTACCATCTGGTACTGGACGGCAAAGAAGTCGAATGCTCGGGGTTAACCTGTTTGATCGCCAACGCAGGATATTTTGGCGTACCCGGCTTGGTGCTGGACCCCAATATTAAAGTCGATGATGGTTTGTTAGATGTGTTTGTTTTACGAAAAATGGATTTACAACAAATATTTTCTTTAGCTGCCACAATTGTGGGCGGGAATGAACTTAAAGATAAAGCCCTGCACTGGCAGGTACAGTCTGTCGAGATTCATTCTGATCCCATTCAAAGCACGCAGGCGGATGGAGAAATGTGGGGGGAATCTCCGGTTTCGATCACAGCTAAAAAAGAAGCCTTAAAGGTTATCGTACCAAAATAATAAACGGTGCTTAGAAGGACTGCATCACGAACTTAAGCTGCGTTTCATTTTCCACAGCCCCCGGAATAAACTGGCGCAGCCAAAACACCGCCTCCAATGGGCTCCAACCAAAGATGGAACAGGCCATAGCCACCAGAAAAGTACCGGTTCTACCAATTCCAGCAAAACAATGGATCGCAATTATTTCTCCGGACGCAGCCAGGGATACCGCCTCATTCACTTTTTCCAGATAGGAATCCAGATCATGCGGCACACCAAAATCTTCGACCGGAAAATGTAGCATTTTAATTTGGTTTTCCTGGTACAGACGTGGCAAATCAACGTCTCCTCTGCGCCACCATTCAGAATCCTCCAAAAGGTTAACGACCATGGTTACGCCGGCTGCTTTCATTTCCTGTATGGCAGTCTGACCATAATCAAAACTCCCAAAAGGCATTGGGCTGCGGAATATTTTTCCATTTAATCCATAAGGAATTTCAATTAAATTGTTCATCAGAATCCATCAAACGAAATTTTATTCTTGCTTTTTGAAATAAAAAAGAGATAATGAAATTAACAGGCGGACCAGCCCTCTATGGGCACCCAACTCAGAGCTCATTTTAATTGCTCTGAGTTTTTTTTGTTTTAATATCTTTCAATAAAACCGGTTTCCGAAAACCATCCATTAAATGCAAAACGGTTAATCCAGGATGACGGAGTAACATTCTTGGGCCGCCGTACATCATGATTTTTCGAATTCGATCCTGCATTATTTTTTGATAACAATGTGTCTTGCAATTGGCACAAATTGTTTTTTTCTCCTGGTAAGGGCATTTTTTTAGCCGAACATGCACATAATCCTTAATTTCCTGACAATCTTCACAGATACCGGCTGTCATCCCGTGTTTATCACGGCAATAAAGATCAATCATTAAATCCACGGTTTTTTGTTCACGAATCAATCTGGGATGCATACAACTCCATTAATCATTTTGTAGATAAGATTTTATTTTACCTAACGCTTCACTGCGTGATTCTGTGGCTATTTTCCAGAAAGCTACCTGAGCGGGAGTGGACGGTAACCGGCGATGTTGCCCGATATAAATATCCTGAGATAAATCAAAATCCTCAATTTTAACGATGCTAACCTGATCGCGAACAATTCGGCGGGCAACCAGCATCGAAACAAACCCAACCCCTACTCCCTCCTGGACAGCAAATGCGATGGCTTCAGAATTTCCTAAAGTCAGAACTTTATGAAGCTCATTGATATCAAAACCTTTTTTAGCCAGACCATCCCGTAAAACCATGTAAGAACCGGAATCCGGTTCCCGGAGGATAATATTGGTTTTTCGTAACTCATCTAATTGAATGTTCTCTCTTTTCGTCCAGGGATGATTTTTGGGCACAATCAAAACCAATGGTTCGGTGATGAATTTGTGAAACTCCAGGTCCGGATGGTAATTAAATACGCTCGAAACCATGATCTGAGCTTTTTCTTTAGACAAATATTTCATGGCATCATCCCGGCTGGTTACGGTAATGGTCGCTTCAACTTTGGGGTGTTTTTTTAAAAAATCAGCCATCAAGGTAGGGAGTATATACTTTCCAGGCGTGGTCGTACAGGCAATCCATAAATGCCCATGAACCTCCTGTTTCAGATTATCCATCATTTCATCTGCCCTGACTGCTGAAAGTACCAGGTCTCTGGCCATGGGTAACAGGGTTGAACCAGCTTCTGTCAGGGAAATTCTTTTCCCGGAGCGAATGAATAACGGCATTCCAAAATGGGTTTCCAGGTTGCGAATATGTTGGGTCACACTGGGCTGGGACATGTGCAAACGTTTGGCAGCCTGCGAAAAATTAAGCGTTTCTGCAGCAGCTAAAAACACATGTAACTGGTGAGTATCTAACATGTAATTTCTCCTGAACAAATATGACTGATTTTATCATAAATTTTTAATTCATAAGAATTACTTATAACTTGACTATCAATAATCCAATATCTATTTGTGATATATGTCACTAACAGATTAAAATAATCTTAATTATTATTAAGGATGTATGAGTATATCTATTTTAATAGTAAATTTTATTTCTTTCACACCCAAAACCGTTCTTACTGAGAACAAAAAAGAGAGAAATTTGAAGGAAGTCGCATGAAAAAAATATTCATTATTCTCTGTCTGAGCATGTCCATGCTTATTCTGGGAGCATGTACCGCAAAGATCGTCAGAACCCCAACAGCTGAAGAAACCAAGGCTGCCGTAGCGCAGGCAACACCCTCTTCTACTGTTCCTACCGAGATCGTACCAGAAGTTGATAATTGTGTTGGCTGCCATACAGACAAAGAAATGCTGATTGACACAGCAATTGTTGAAGAAGAAGCTCACGAGGCTGAATCTGAAGGGGTTGGCTGAGGTGGCTCTGTGGCTCCGTTGGAGCCCTGGGAAAAAGTATTGGTTGATAGCAGCTTCATTGGATCCGAACATGGTCAAGCTGCCTGTACCGTTTGTCATGCCGGGGATTCTTCCGCCAGCGATAAGGATCTGGCACATGCCAACATGATCGCAACCCCGGATAGTGATCCAGAGCGCACCTGTGGCAATTGCCATAATGAAATTGTGGCCACAAATGCAGACAATTTGCATGTCAATCAAAAAGGATATTTTCAGGCGATGTATTCCAGAAGTCTGCCGGAAAATCACGCAGCGCTGGATGAGATGTTTGGGAATCACTGCCAATCCTGCCACACCACCTGCGGTGACTGCCATATTGCCCAACCAGATAGCGTCGGTGGCGGCTTATTGAATGGTCACAACATGGTGAAGACTCCTCCAATGACCCGCACCTGCACTGCCTGCCATGGTTCACGTGTAGGTAATGAATACATGGGTAAAAATGAAGGCATTCCTGGCGATGTCCACTTCCGCCAGGGTCGCATGAACTGTGTTGCCTGCCACGATGGCGCCAGTATGCATGATTCTGAAGGCAGAAACCATCGTTATGAAGGCCAGCAAGGGCCAAGCTGTGAAAGCTGCCATGACCAGGTCGGCAAAACTTCCGATCCCATCGTCCAGCACCAAATCCATCAGGACAAACTTTCCTGTCAGGTCTGCCACTCGGTTACCTACACCAGTTGTGATAGTTGTCATGTGGCCATCAGTGAGTCGAGCGGAATGCCATTTTTCAAGACTTCAGCTACGTATTTTACGTTCTTCATTGGTCAAAATACGCGTAAATCAACTGAACGACCCTATGATTTTGTTATCGTTCGACACATTCCTGTTGATCCACAAAGTTTTGAATATTATGGAGAGAATCTTTTACCCAATTTCAATTTACTACCCAATTGGGACTATGCCACACCGCATAATATTCAACGCTGGACTCCGCAAAACGAAACTTGTAACTCCTGTCACGGCAATGCAGATATCTTCCTGACTGCAGATAAAGTCAAACCGGAAGAATTAGAGAACAACAAAGACGTGATCGTCGAAAATATTCCCGGGTTGATTCCTGAACCGTAAATTGAAAGAATAACAATTGAAAAAGTCAATTGCTAAAAAATAGAAAAAGAGAAGGATTGGTATGTCAAGAAAATTTTATCTCCCCCTAATTGTTATCGTCATGTTCAGCATGCTTTTGGGTGCCTGCGCACCGGCTGCAGCCCCAACTGTTGAACAACCGGTAGTCGCTGAGCCTACAACCGCTGTCGTCGTTGAAGAGCCAACTGCTGTTCCTACCGAAGCGCCAGTTGTTGTTGAAGCTCCTGATTTTCAAGCGATATTTGCTGATATCATCGCCAGAAACGGCAAAGATAAAGCTTATGGCACTGTCGCTGCTGATGCCCTCAACACTGAACTCATTGAAAAATCAGATCTGTTCGTCATTGATGTGCGCGAGCCCAAAGAACTGGAAGAAACTGGTCACATCCCAGGCGCTATCAATATCCCAGTCAAAACACTGGCTGATAATCCATCTTTACTGCCCGCCAATCTGGATGAGCCGATCGTAGTCTATTGCAAGAGCGGAACCCGCTCTACCTGGGCCTGGACGATCTTAAGCGCTTTAGGCTACACCAATGTCCGCAATATGGCTGCCGGTATGAATGGCTGGTTGGCTGCTGGATTACCTACCGACCCCGGTGTTCTCCCCGCCAAAGAAATCAGCAAAGGCATCATTGCCAACGAAGCCCAATATTTAACAGTCAAAGATTTTGCTAACAACGCGCCTGAAGGTTGGGCCGCAGTTGCACCTTCTGCCGTAAACGAAATGATGATCAACGGCGAAGATTTCTTCCTGTTGGACAATCGCCGCCCGGATGAATATGAAAATGGCCACCTGAATGGCGCCGTTAACATTCCCCTGGAAGAGATGATGAGTCGCCTAGATGAAATTGATCCGGCTGCCAAAATCGTTGTCTATTGCCGCAGTGGCGTCCGTGGAATGATCGGCACCCTGGCTCTGCGCCTGAATGGCTACAAAAATGTTGTCAATATGAGTGGTGGATATCTCGGCTGGGAAGCTGAAGATCTCCCTGTTGTCAGTGCAGCTCCAGATTTCAAAGCGCTCTTCGCCAAAATCATTGCCAATAATGGTAAAGACAAAGCTTATGGCACCTTATCGGCTGATGCACTCAATACTGAACTCATCGAAAATCCAGATTTATTCCTGATCGACGTACGTGAACCGAAAGAATTAGAAGAAAACGGACACATTCCTGATGCTGTCAATATCCCGGTGAAAACATTAGCTGACAACCTGGCGCTCTTACCGGGCGACCTCGATACCCCCATCGTGGTTTACTGCAAGAGTGGTACACGATCAACATTTGCCTGGACAGTTCTCAATTTATTGGGCTACACCAATGTTCGCAATATGTCAGCCGGAATGGATGGCTGGTTAGGTGCAAAATTTGCGTCTGATCCAGGTGTTGTAACCGCTGAAGAAATCAGCAAACCTATCATAGCCGATGAAAAACTGTACACTGCCGTCAAGAACTTTGCTAATAATCCGCCCGAAGGTTGGGCATCGGTTAAAAACGTCGATGTCAACGAAATGATGATCAACGGCGAAGAATTTGTGCTGCTGGACAATCGCCGCGCAGACGAATATGCTGCTGGCTATATTGACCCGGCAATCAACATTCCTTTGGAAGAAATGATGGACCGCCTGGGCGAACTGGATAAATCTTCCAAAATCATCGTCTACTGCCGCAGTGGCGTGCGCGGCATGATTGGAACCCTGGCTTTAAGACTCAACGGATTTGACAAAGCCTTAAATATGTCGGGTGGTTACTTAGGATGGGAAGCTGCCGACTTACCAGTTGTAACCCCCTAACTTAGTTACTCTTTAAGTTAGAAAACCCGGTTCATAAAGAGCCGGGTTTTTTATAAACTTTGCTGCTTTCCTCTTCAGGCACCATTCCTCTCCTACCCAGAAAAACCTGTAAACAATACATGGCAATGAATAAACCCATACTCACTGAAACGATTAAAATCGGCCCCATTAATATTAAACTTAATAAAAAAAACATTATTTGAAATATCGTCACTAAAAAATAGAGGCCCGGTTTGCGGTATAGCAGGTATATACCATTGACCAGTGCAGTTCGCATGATCGGTTTTTCCTCTTCAACCAGAAATGGCAGAGTAAAGGTCTGTAGAAAAAACCAGATAGCCAGTAAAACAATATTAGCAGCCTGAATGCTGACACTGAGTGCGTAACTTTCTACCGCAAAAAAAAGAATATTATAGATAAAGATGGCTGGAAGAATAATCACCGGTAGAAACCAACGCCAACTGCTGATCCAGTAGCGTTTAAATCCCTGCCAGAATACCTTCCAGGAATAATTGTTCTCATCCACCACCATCACGCGAATAGCATAAGCCATGCCCAGAGTAGCTGCTGGTAAGGTGATGAGCGGCAAAGAAAACACGACCCAGCTCACATTTAAAATGATCAGCCGCCCTATTTGAAAAAAACTTTCCTTAATACCCCACCACAGGGCCTGAGACGCATATTTCATAGAATTCTCCGTTGTGGGCTTATTGTACCGCTAATTTTAAATGACGTCTTCGGTAATGGAAAGAACATCGGCAAAACCGATGTTCTTTCAAAATCATAACCCATTTAGAGGAGGTAAAGGTATGGAGACTTTTAAATTTTCCTAATGACTTGAACTGGGGGTCGTATCCGGATAATTATCATACGGATTATCAACTCGCGGGAAGTATGGGTCCTCGATCATCCGCTGACCGCCATTGTCATGACATTCACTACAATAATCGATCTGTTCGCCATGTGAAATGTGGCAGGAACGGCATTTCAGATCCGGCCAGTGACTGGCATGGGGGTTGCGACGTAAGTAATCAGTATGTTCAGCGACGTGTTCCATGCTGACATGACATTGGGTACAAACTTCATCTCCAAATTTTCGTCTGGGCATGGTTTTATCATAATTTCCGGTGATGAATTTAATTCCAGACTCGATCTCGGCGGGAATATCATAAGCGCTATGGCATTGTTTGCACTGCACATTCGCCTGTGCATGTGCATTATCCATGTGATTTCCAGTTAAGTAAGAATCAACATACTTTTCCATATTGTGGCAGGTTGCGCAGAATTTTGGGTTGGTATCACTTTGATGTAAGATCGCCATGGATGCCAGCGCAACGCCAATCCCGACAACCAGAACAATGTTGGCAATGATACTGAATCGTATCCAGTTAAATTTCTTCTTTGTTTCTGGTTGATTTTCCTGTTCAACGACTGCGTTATCTTTTTTCTTTTTGAACATTAAAATCCTTTCTCTTTTTCGAGGAGGAGCTTCAGAGATTGAAAATAACCGGATTCAATCTCTGAAGCAATGAAAAAGTTCTAGAGTGATTCTAAACTTACAGCGTGACGTCCAGCCAGCATACCAAAGACGCCGCCAGCCCCTAAGCATGAACCACCACCAGCATAAGCATCGCCCATCACGGAACCGCTGGTGTTACCCACTGCGTACAAGCGCTGAATGGGGTTCCCATTGGTATCCAAAACTTGAGCATTTTCATTAATCCGTAAACCACCATTGGTACCACAAGTGCCTGGAGCAATTACAGCACCATAGAAAGGACCCTGAGCAATTGGGGCCAGGCAGGGGTTCTTTAGATCGGTGCGGCTTTTATCGCCAGCGGTATTCAAATCGAATTGTGCTTCGCCACGATGCCAGATCGGGTCAATGCCTTTTTCAGAATTGGGGTTGAACACGTCTAATGTTGCACTGAAACCTTCATAGTCAACACCTAATTTCTTGCAAAGTTCTTCCAGTGTATCTGCTTGTTCGATCCATTCGGGCACAACACCCATCTGGTAACCGCTACCAGGCATGAAATAACGTTCTGCATAGGATGAATCGCAAATCCAGAAGGAGGGGGTATTGCGCCATTCAAATTTGCCGGTGTCCCACACCCAGAAAGCGCGGTTGTAAACATGATAGGCTGAAGATTCATTGCCGATTCGTTCGCCATATTTATTGACAACGATTGAACCAGGCTTTCCTCGATAGAGTTGCCAGTCGGCTTCACCTTTTAATTTTTCTTCATCAATTGGGTACATTGGAAGGCCCCAGCAGGATTGCATGTTGCGCAGGTCAGCACCCAAAGCCATGCCCATTAAATGACCATCACCGGTATTGGTGGGGACTGAAACGCTGCCCTTGATTGGGCCGCGTAAGTATGCAGTGGTCATTTCTTTATTGAAATCAAATCCGCCGGTCCCAAGAATGATACCTTTTTTGGCTTTGACATTCTTTACGCCTTCATCACCTTCGATTTTAATTCCGATCACAGCACCGTCGGCATTGGTGTAAAGCTCTTTTCCGGCTGTTTCCAGCATGATTTCGATACCAATGGACTCGGCAGTCTCGCGTAAAGCTTGCCATGTTCCGCCACCTGAAGTTCTCTGACCGCCTACCACCAGGTTGACAGATCGTCCAGCAGGGCGGAAACCATCTACTTCATAATAGTCCTGGAAAGCCGGAGCATTCAGAGACCAGCCATAATTAAATTTATCGCGGATCCACTCCAGCATCTCATTGCCTTTATCGAGGTAAGTATTAATCAAAATATCGTCGGATTGACCAGCGCTGATTGTATGGAGATATTTGTAGGCATCGTCACGGTTATCCTCAATGCCTTCTTCTTTCATGACATAATTCATCGGAATCCAGAAAGCGCCACCAGAAAGGGCAGAAGTTCCGCCGAAAGCAACACTTTTTTCAAGAATTAAAACCGATTCAGCACCAGCGTCTTTGGCAGCGATTGCGGCAATAACAGCCGTACCGGAACCAACCACGACAACGTCTACTTCTTTGTCCCATTTGATATCTTTCCCAGCATTGCCTGCTGCGGCTGGGGCACAAGCGGCGATCCCACCGGTAGCGGCCAGACCAGCACCTAATAATGCGGTCTTCTTTAAAAATCCACGTCGAGAAACTAAGTTATCTGACATTTGAAAAACCTCTCTTTGTTTGAAAAAAATTTTCGAACCATTCCTTCTTCTCCAGAATGCTCCAAGCCTCAGTATAGTGACATATTTCACAAAATGCATTGGACAGGCGATTAACTTTTAAAGAGATAATCGCTGTCATAAATTTGTACATTTGTTAAAGAGTCGTAAACAAATGTTAATAAGAGGTTTATCGATCCCTCATACCTTGATTAAACCTTAATGAAGCCTCTCAAAAGTCATTCATTTAAGTGGAAAGAACATCGGCGGTGCCGATGTTCTTTCAAATTCATAACCCATTCGAAGGAGGTTAAGTTCTGAAAAGGCTCTAGAGTGACTCTAAACCAGCAGCGTGACGTCCAGCCAGCATGCCAAAGACACCACCAGCGCCTAAGCAGGAACCACCACCCGGATAGGCATCACCCATCACGGAACCACTGGTGTTACCGACAGCATATAAACGTGAAATAGGATTGCCATTCAAGTCAAGAACCTGGGCATTTTCGTTAATGCGTAAGCCACCATTTGTGCCGCAGGTTCCTGGGGCAATTACGGCACCATAGAAAGGTCCCTGGGCAATTGGAGCTAAACAGGGGTTTTTAAGGTCGGTACGAGATGGATCTCCAGCGGTATTTAAGTCAAATTGAGCCTCACCACGATGCCAGAGCGGGTCAACACCTTTTTCAGCATTGGCATTGAAAACTTCCAGGGTTGCATTCAAGCCAGCCACATCGATGCCTAATTTTTGGCACAATTCTTCTAAGGTGTCTGCCTTTGTGATCCATTCTGGAACTACACCCATTTGATAACTACTGCCAGGCATGAAATAACGTTCCTGGTAGGATGAGTCACAAATCCAGAATGAGGGGGTATTGCGCCATTCAAATTTACCAGTATCCCACACCCAGAAAGCACGGTTGAAGACATGGTATGCAGCCGATTCATTTCCGATTCGTTCGCCGTATTTATTGACGATGACTGCACCTGGTTTCCCTCGATATGTTTGCCAATCAGCTTCGCCTTTTAGTTTCTCTTCATCTAAGGGATACATCGGGAGACCCCAGCAGGATTGCATATTGCGCAAGTCAGCGCCTAAAGCCATTCCCATTAAATGACCGTCCCCGGTATTGGTTGGGACAGAGACACTGGCTTTAATCGGGCCACGTAAGAAAGTAGTGGTCATTTCTTTATTGAAATCGAATCCGCCAGTTCCCAGAATGACACCTTTTTTGGCTTTAATATTCATTAATCCATTATCGCCCTCAGCTTTGATACCGATCACTGCACCATCTGCATTGGTAATTAACTCTTTGCCAGCTGTTTCCAGCATAATCTCAATGCCTAATGATTCGGCTGTGCCCCGTAAAACTTGCCATGTGCCGCCGCCGCCGCCATATTTACCATTCACTGCCAGATATACACCTCGGCCATAAGGGCGGAATCCGTCTACCTCGTAATAGTCCTGGAACATTTTGGAACCTAAAGCTGGTTCAGTTAAAATCCATTCGTATCCAAATTTGTCTCGTGTCCATTCGAGCAATTCATTTCCCTTATCAAGATAGGTATTGATCAAGACATCATCAGATTGCCCGGCGCTAATTCTTTTTAAGTATTTGTAAGCATCTTCGCGGTTATCTTCAACTCCAGATGCCTTCATGACATAATTATTTGGAATCCAGAATGCACCACCAGAAAGTGCGGAAGTACCACCGAAGGCCACACTTTTTTCAATAATTAAAACCGACTCTGCACCGGCATCTTTGGCAGCCAGGGCAGCCATAACAACGGTTCCAGAACCGACGACAACAACATCAACTTCTTTGTCCCATTTAATATTACTTCCTGCATTCCCTGCTGCAGCCGGTGAGCAAGCGGCAATCCCGCCGGTAGCAGCCAGACCAGCGCTTATTAACGCAGTCTTCTTTAAGAAACCTCGGCGACTAACTAATTTTTCTGACATTTGGTAAACCTCTCTTTATTTGATTAATATTCGAACCATCTCCCCATCTTCAGCATGATCCAATAATTAGTATAGTGATAATTTTCACAAAGTCATTAGATAATCGTTTAGACTTTGAATAGATATTTGCTGTGAGACTAATCAACAATTGTTAATTTTGATTCAGCAATTGTTGATTAGCTGTAAATATTCCCGGAAGCTCAATTCTCTCGGCTTACTTGGTTATTTTTTTAATCCTGGTCTTTCTGGATTAATTGATGGTTAACTGCATACAAGACCAATTGAGAGCGATTGGAAAGATTTAGTTTTCCCAGAATATTACTGACATGTGTCCGAATAGTGGCTTCCTGTACATGCATTTGGTGAGCAATTTCTTTATATGGTTTCCCGGAGGCAACCAGTGTAAGAACCTCCAGTTCGCGTTCTGTCAACACCTGTGCCGGCACTTCGTCTTTCTTCATCTGCGTTTCCCGCATCAATTTTCGGGTAATATTGGGAGCCAAAACGGGCACCCCATTGAACACATCTCGAATAGCTGCCAGAACCTGATCGGGGTGTTTATCCTTATATACAAAGCCGAGAGCGCCCGCTTTAATTACTTCAAAAATGCGATCTTCTTCTACAAAGCTGGTCAGCACCAAAATTTTTGCATTCGGATTTAGCTGCATGATTTCCCTGGTTGTTTGAATTCCATCTTTTACCGGCATGACCAGGTCCATCAAAACTACATCCGGTTTGAGCAGTTCATACTTTTCAACTGCCTCCTGACCGTCCACTGCTTCACCAACCACCAGCATTTCTCGATCCAGATTAATTTCAGTCGATAGACCTCTGCGGACAATCGGGTGATCGTCCACTACTAATACTTTGATTGCATCTTTTGGTATCATTCTTCCTCCCCTTTATCTAAGTGGGCTTATAAACCGTACCATGGTGCCAAAACTTTCATTCGTCTCGACAATTAATTGACCGCCAACCCTAGCAGCTCGTTCATGCATACTTTGCAAGCCAATACCCCCCGAATCTTTGGTTTGTACATCAAAACCGGTGCCATTATCAATCACCTTTAACTCACATTGATTGTTCTCTTTATCGACAAATAAACTTACATGCACCTGGTTAGCGTTCGAGTGTTTTAAAGCGTTGTTCAATGCCTCGGTTGTAATCCGGTAAATTTCCAAATCCAACGGGGAATGCAAATATTCTTCGCCTTGAATATCCAGGCTGGTGTTCAAACCGGCCCGGCGTTCAACTGTATTTAACCGTAGTTCCAATGCGCCCGCCAGACCTTCACTTTCAAAAGCCAGAGGGCGTAATTCAAACAACATCAATCGCATTTCCCGCAGGCTCTGTAAAGCAAAAGTTTCAATATCATTAATAGTGCTCTCCAGCGTGGAAAACTCTTTTAATTTCAGCAGTTTTTTACTGATATCAGCTGACAAAACCAGACCGTACAAAGACTGGGATACCGAATCATGTAAATCTCTGGCTAATCGTTGCCGTTCTTCAAATATTAGATTGTCCTGTGCCTGTTTTCTCAACCGCGTGCTCTCTACTGCCAGGCCAACTTCATCCGCTATGCTGCCGATCAGATGCATCAATTCCTGATCTTCTTCGCTCAGGCATTCACCCACCAGGCTAATTAATCCTAAAATTTTCTTCTTTGATCGGATAAGAGCCGAAATACAATTGAGATTTGTCTTCGGCACCTTCCAAAATTGAATATCTCCGGAAGCAAAGATTTTTTCCAGACGAAATGATCGGGATTTTATCAGTTTCACGCCAGCGATAAACACTTCTGGGAGTTCATCCGGGATTTTAATATTTTTCGTAATTTGGTCGCCCTCTACCAGATTAATGATCCCAATTCCGCAATTAACAGCACTTAATACCCGATCCAAAACTTTATAAAGTAATTCGTCTAGGTCAACCACTTCACTGGCAATAGACATGATGTCGTAAATCACTGCCAGTTCATTCTCACGATTATTAATGGTTTCTTCCAAACGGTTCATAACCAGAATTCGATGGATGGTATTGCCACCCGCTTCCGTAAAGGAACGCATCAACTGCTCATCGTCTGTAGAGAGTATGGTTGGTTGCTTAAAAGCCAGAAAGATCACTCCGACCATAGCTGATTCCGCCCGAATGGGAGCTAAAACAAGTGTGCGCATCTGGTTTTTGTGGATAAACTCGCAAAACTGGCAATCCGGATGCTTTTGTTCCGGTACCTGAGTGATGCTAATTTGATTCTCATTCAGAAGAGAAAAGAAGAATTTATCTGAAAACGAAGTAAGGACTGTTGGAGGATTAACTTCTCCAGAAATGGTAACCGCTAAATTGAGGTGTTGATCTTTTACTTTATAAACCCCGGCTACATCCCCGCCAAAGGTATCCTGGTATTGTTTCCCTAACAGACGTAAAACTTCAGCAATCGATCTGGCATGTCTTAAGGCGATGCTCAGTTTTTCGGTAAGCTCCAATCGTTTGGCGTATTCATTTAAAGCCAGGGTTCTTTGATAAACACGTTCTTCCAGTTCCTCGTTTAAATCATTTAATTGGTGCTGGGCAGTTTTTAATTCGGTGATATCTCGAATATACATCGCAATGGCGACGACTTTATCGCCCCTTTTAATCGGTGCCAGGTTGGTCATATAATAGCGCCGGTGATTAAAATAATCGGTCGCCAATTCATAATGATTATTTTTTCCGGTAGCAAACACCAGGGCAATCTTTTCTTTGACAATCGGGTAATATTCCGGCAGAAAAAAATAATAAATCGTTTTGCCAATAAAGAAATCTCTGGTCCTGTCTGAAGATCGACTATTAGTAAACAGGATCACCCCATCCTGATCAATAACATTGAAAACATCAGGGGAATAATCAATAACATCTCGATACCAATCCAGATTGAAATCGGGGTTTTCCAGATAAAATTTCTCGATTGCTTTTTCCATTTCCATAATTTTACCAAGCGATTCCTTTTTAAGGAGCCGGAGCCATGCCCATTAATATCACCAGGCGTTCAAAGCCCTGATTGCTGACGCCGTGCGGTTCTCCGTCAGGCGCCCAGACCAGTGTGCCGGCGGTGGCATATTTCACCTGGGCACCAATCGTGAACTCACCTTCCCCTTCCAGTACAAAGTAGAATTTGTCCTGCCCGGTATGCTCGTGGACTTTTTGCTCCTGCCCGGGCTCCAGGCAATTCAGCCCCAGCATTAATCGCTGCGACTGAACCAGGGTGGTCTTATAATATTTTTCTTCGTTAAACTGGACAAATTTTCGGTAGTTTAAAAAATTTTCTTCCATTCTCCCTCTTTTCTGTAGGCACTAATTACTACCTGATTATAGAAGATTCTCATAAGTTTTGGATGAGAATAGACTGATAAAAAGATGATAGAGGTCATTGACTTTGAGTAATCAATATGCTATTCTATAGGCAACCGTTTGCGCAAACGTTTTCCTAACCAAAGAATTCGATTAATGGCCACAATCAGGGAAGTTGCCCAAAAAGCCGGAGTTTCAGTAACAACTGTCTCTCATGTTCTCAATCAAACCCGTTTTGTCTCTAAAGACACCGAAAAACGGGTTTTATCGGTTATGCAGCAACTCAATTATCGCCCCAATACCCTGGCAAGATCACTGCGCCGTGGAGAAACTTTCACCATTGGGCTCATTATTCCAGACTCATCCAATCCATTTTTTGCAGAAGTAGCCCGCCTGATTGAAGACAAAGCCTTTAACGCAGCCTATTCTACCATCTTGTGCAACAGCGATAATAACCTGGAAAAAGAGCGTCAATATGCCGAGGTTCTGCTCAACAAGCAGGTCGATGGGATTATTTTCATGGCCAGTGGAGATGAGATTACCTCAATTGCAGAGGTAGTTGATCGAAAAATCCCGGCTGTGGTGGTTGACCGCCTGCTGGATCAAATTGAAGTTGATTCAGTGATCAGTGATAATTTTCAGGGTGGGTTCCTCGCCACCCAGTTCCTGCTTGAAAGTAGCTATCGTAATATTGCCATCATTCGCGGACCTTCGAACGTTACGCCCAGCGCTCGCCGGATGGATGGCTATCTCCAGGCAATGCATGACCGCTGCCTTTCGATTGATCCATCCCTCATCAAAAACGGAGATTTTCATCCCCCTTCAGGGTACCAGGCTGCCAGAGAATTATTATCCCAGGCGAACAAACCAGATGCCATCTTTGCCTGTAATGACTTGATGGCCATCGGCGCCTTAAAAGCTGCGTATGATCTGGGATTCTCGGTTCCGGACGATGTGGCAATCATGGGTTACGACAATATCGAGCTGGCATCCTATTCGCAACCAGCGCTGAGCACCATCGCACAGCCCATTCAATCCATGGCAGAAAGGGCAGTTCGAATCCTCCTGGAACGTATGGAAAATCCACAGAACCCGATTAAACGGGAGGTGCTATCTAACCAGATTCTGGTTCGTTCTTCTACAAGGAAGCCAGTATGAGTAAAAAAATCCTCGTTATCGGTAGTCTGAATTACGACCTGGTCGTTTATGCTCCCCGGCATCCTATCCCGGGTGAAACTATTCTGGGCAACAATTTTCTTACCTTCCCGGGTGGCAAAGGTGCCAACCAGGCTGTAGCTGCAGCCAGACTGGGCGGGCAGGTTCAAATGATTGGGCGGGTTGGGCAGGATCATTTCGGAGATGAGCTTCTCCAAAACCTGCAACTTAACCAGGTAGACACAACCTTTGTCAGTCGAACCACTGATCCCACCGGAACAGCGCTCATCACGGTCAACGCCCAGGGACAAAATTCAATCATTGTCATCCCCGGAGCAAATGCAACCCTGAAAAAGCAGGACATGGAGAATTTACGCCCAATCATCCAAACTGCGGGTGTTGTAGTGTTGCAATTAGAAATCCCGCTGGAGGTTGTGACTACCGCCATCAACATCGCTTCTGAAGCCGGTGCGCTTATCCTGCTCAATCCTGCCCCGGCTGCCCAAATTCCAGCCGAAACCCTGCAAAAAGTCACGTATCTCATTCCAAATGAAAGTGAGCTGGCGCTTTTAACCAAATTACCAACCACCACACTGGAAGAATGCCGGCAGGCAGCCCGCCATTTACTCAACCGCGGTTGCCAGCACATCATTCTCACCCGCGGAGAACACGGCGCCTGTTATTTTAATCATAACCAGGAAATTATTCTCCCGGCGATTAAAGTACCGGTGGTGGATACGACCGCAGCCGGGGATGCCTTCATTGGCGGTCTAGCAACTTCCTGCGCAGAGGGCTTGGGTCTGCGGGCTGCTCTGGAAAAAGCTCGTGCAGCCGGTGCTTTGGCTGTTACGAAAGCTGGTGCGCAAACCAGCCTGCCTGATAAAATAGATCTGGATACATTATTAAACCAACAAAGAAAGGAGGGAGAATCTTAAAATTATTTCGCAAAATTGATCTATAGTTAACAAAAAAAGGAGTAGAAAATGAAAAAAGTTGTATTTTTAGCGATTACTGTATTTTTAATTATCAGCCTGGTAGGTTGCGCTCCGAAAAGTCAGGCTCCTGCTGCAGAAAAAGTTGTCTATCTGATCAATGGAGCGTTAGGAGATCAGAGCTTTTATGATTCCGGCCAACTGGGCATGGAGAGGATTAAGAGCGAATATGGCGTAGAAATTCGCACCATCGAAACCAATTTCGACGCCGGACAATACGAACCCGCCCTACAGGCCGCTGTCAATTATGCTGATGTAATTTTTGTGATTTCCTACGGTTTCGAAGACCAACTCATGGCCTATGCGGATAAATATCCGAATAAAATATTCGTCAACCTGGACACAGTCGTTCAGAATCCGAAAAACACCATTACTTCGGTGGACTTCATCGAAGAAGAATCAGCTTACCTGGCAGGCGTCGTTGGGGCTCTAACCACATTGGACACCAGCATCCCAGGCATCAACCCTGGCAAGTTGATTGGCGCAGTCGGTGGCGATGTTGACCCGGTAATCCAGGCTTTCGTTTTTGCTTACACCAACGGTGCAAAATCGATTGACCCCGAAATTCAGGTGGAGACCAAATATCTCGGCAGTTGGGATGATACCGCCAAAGGCAAACAGGCTGCGCTGCAATTGTACGATATGGGCGCCGACATTGTCTTCCAGATCGCAGCCGCGGCTGGTATCGGGGTATTACAGGCAGCCGGTGAACGCAATCTCTATGCGATTGGCGTGGACACCAATCAGAACGACATCGTTCCCGGTCATGTGGTCGCCAGCGATATTAAAGATGTCGGCAAAGCCATTTACGAAGTTTTCAAGACCATCAAAGATGGGACCTACAAACCCGGTCAGGTGCTCAATTATGGGATCGCCACAGGTGGCGTTGATATCGATATGAAAGCCAAAGTACAGGTTCTACCCCAATCCATTCAGGACAAGGTCATGGAAATTCGCCAACAGATTATTGACGGTTCCTTAAAAGTGGAGATGTACAAAGGCGAATAATTCTTCATACACCTGATTTTTACCTTGCGAAAAGGGAGGGCTTTATTGTTGCTTTCTTTTCGCAAGGTTTCATTCTAGTTATCAACGGTTTTTTGGAGAACAGATGCAGTCTCTGATTGAAATGAAAGATATCATCAAGGTCTTTCCGCCCAATGTCGTGGCGGTAGATCAGGTCTCTACCGATTTCTTAAAAGGTGAAATCCACGCGATTGTGGGTGAAAATGGCGCCGGCAAATCGACTTTGATGAAGGTGTTATATGGTCTGGAACAATTTAATCAGGGTGAAATCCTTTTTCAGGGCCAATCCGTTCACTTTCAGGAACCCGGAGAAGCGATTGCGCACGGCATCGGGATGGTGCATCAGGAAATCTTATTAATACCGCAATACACAGTGTGGGAGAACATTATCCTGGGTGCAGAACCGGTCAATTTTATCGGTAAGATTGATAAACAAAAAGCACGGAAATTGGTTCAGGAGAAGGTAGATGAATTCCAATTCAACCTGAATATCGATGCGAAAGTAGATGATATCTCTGTGGCAGCTGCCCAAAAGGTAGAAATCCTGAAGCTCTTATATCGCAATGTTTCCGTCCTTATCCTGGACGAGCCAACTGCTGTGTTGACACCGCAGGAAATTCCCCAATTGTTCAATGAGTTACGCCGCCTGCGTGATCATGGACACACCATTCTTTTCATCTCTCACCACCTGGAAGAAGTACTCGATCTCAGTGACCGCATCACCGTCATGCGCAAAGGGAAAAAAATTGCCACCGTTCATGCCAGTGAGACAAACAAAGAAGAATTGGCTCAAATGATGGTTGGTAGAACCGTATTATTTCACTCCTTGCGCGAAAATATTGTAACAGGTCAAAAAGTCCTCCAGGTAAATGATTTGACTTATATTGATGGAACCCATCATAAACGCCTGGATCAAATCAACTTCCATGTATGTGAAGGTGAGATCGTCGGCATCGCCGGGGTGGAAGGCAACGGTCAGTTTGAACTGGTCAACGCCATCATGGGGTTGAATAAAATCACGCAGGGGAACTTCCTCATCAACCAGACTGATATTACCGCTGCAGACATCCTCGAACGTCGCCGCTTTATCTCTTTTGTCTCCCAAAATCGTGCCAAAATGGGGGCTGCCGTTAAAGCCTCCATCCTGGAAAACGTGATGATGACCCATCACCGCCTTAATCCAAATTTCACCAGTTGGCGTGGGTTGCTTTTAAATGACCAGTATGCCCGTCAATTTACCCATCAGATTGAAGAACAATTCTCGGTGGTAATGGACAACATGGACAACCCTTTCCGGTCGCTCTCCGGTGGGAACCAGCAGAAGGTGATCCTGGGGCGTGAGTTATTGCTCGAGACTCCTTTTGTGCTGCTGGATCAACCTACCCGCGGTCTGGACGTGGGATCGATCGAATATGTTCATGAACTTATCCTGAAAATGAAAGCTCAGCAACGAGCTATTTTGTTGATCTCCGCAGATTTGGAAGAGCTGTTCAGAATAACAGATCGCATTCTGGTGCTTTATCGCGGGCGGGTCGTTGCCGATTTGCCAACTGAAGAGACCGATATCGAGCAGGTTGGGTATCTGATGCTGGAAGGAAAGGAGAAGGATGCAAAGAAAAATAATTAGCGGCTTGGTAGGAATCCTGATCGCCTTGTTGATTGGGGCTTTCATTATGCTCTTTCAGGGATATGATCCGATCGAGACATACGGTGCTCTGTTCAATTATTCATTATTCGGTCTTTATCCGTTGGCGACAACTCTGCGAAATTCGGTTCCTTTGATCTTGACCGGGTTATCCGCTTCGGTGGCTTTCGCATCCGGTCCGGTCAACCTCGGGCAACCCGGGCAGCTCTTAATGGGCGCGCTCTTCGCTACCGTGGGCGGTCTCTATCTGGATTTACCGGCTTTTCTATTAATTCCTGTTTTGTTATTATTATCGATGCTGGGCGGAGCACTCTGGTCAGGAGTGGCTGCCATGTTGCGTAAATGGTTCAACATGGATGAGTTCATCACCACGTTGATGCTCAACATGATCGCTGATTTCTTCACTTATTGGGCTATTTCCTACCCGATTTTCGATCAGACTGCCTATTCGCCAATGACCCCGCAGATCAACCAGAAAGGCTGGCTGCCAATCTGGGGAGAATTTAACTCCAACGTGATTGTAATGGTTCTGGCTTTTATTGCCATCTATTTCGTTTTCAACCGCCTGACCGCCGGGTATGAATGGCGGATTACCGGCCAAAATTCCTTATTTGCCCGGCTGGGTGGAATTAAGATCGATAAAAACTATGTCACCGTGATGCTGGTCACCGGAGCATTAGCCGGCCTGGCAGGCGGGTTGGTATTAATGGCTGGTCCCCATCGTTTCCTTAAAGGTCTGGGCGCCAATTATGCCTGGGATGGGGTGATGATTGCCGTCGTCGCCAATAATGGATTATTTGGAACGCTCTTATATGGCTTATTCTTCAGCGCCATTCAAACCGGCTCTTTGGGTATGGAATTAATCACCGCTGTGCCCAAGGAATTCATTCAGGTTTTACAGGCTGTCACCGTCCTGGTCATCGTTGCCGGGCGTGGATACCTGGACATCTTTCTGGATAAAACAATTGCAAAACGGAAAGCGCGGGAGAGATCAGCATGAACATTTTCACCGGACTTATCAAAGGGATGATCAGTGGTGCTACGCCTATTCTGCTGGCCGCTCTGGGAGGCGCGTTCACATTTTACGCGGGCATCTTCAATATCGCCATGGAAGGGATGATGTTGGGCGGTGCATTTTTTGCCGTGTTGGGTTCTTATTATTTCAATTCCTGGTTGATGGGCATTCTATGTGCCATTCTTGGCTCACTCTTAATGGCTGGCATTTTTATATTTTTTGCTGTTACCCTGAAAACGGATGAATTTGTAACCGGGATCGCCTTAAATCTGTTTGCCTTGGGTGCTACCACTTATATGCTGCGCCAGATCTTCAACGTGAAGGGTGCTTTTTCAAGCCCGGATATTGTGCCCATCCCTCGTCTGCAGATTCCGCTTATCAACAAAATACCTGTCCTCGGGGAGATCATCAGCGGTCAGAATATACTCGTTTATGTCACCATTTTAGCCGTTCTGATCTCGGCTTTCTTCATTTTTAAGACGCGCTTTGGCTTAAGGCTGCGGGCAGCTGGTTACAACGCTCCCAGCCTGGACTCCAGCGGAGTGCCTTCCGCTAAAATCCGCATCTGGTCACTGATCATTTGCGGCATTCTGTGTGGCCTGGCTGGGGCGTTTCTCTCATTGGGATATGTGACCCTCTTCAGTGAAAACATGTCCGCGGGGCGGGGTTGGATCTCACTGGCGGCGGTAATTCTGGTCAATGGAAACCCCTGGGGTATTGCGTTAATCTCCTTGATTTTTGGTTTTACCGACGGGCTCGGGCTGCTCCTCCAGCAATATATGCCCTCTCAATTTACATCCATGGTGCCTTATGTAGCCACCCTGGTCGCTCTTTATTTTTATTCCATTCAGGAAAGGAAACGAAAAGCATGAAAAAAGCATGGGAAATGGAACGCGACCTGCGCAAAGCAGCCGTGCCACTCGATCGGCGCGTTCATAGCTCGAACTGGTATGAAAGTGACTCTCAAATCCCGTATGGCGATAACCTCCTGATGATGTTCTGGGACTCGAAAGTCCCGGGCTCGGGCGCGCCGGAAATACCATATCTTTCGATGGTTCAGGCACTCGGCAACCGCGGTTTCGATGTCAGCACGGCAGAAGCCCTGCTGCCAACAGGGATTGAACTATTTCAGGCTGGCAAAATCGAGGATTTGCGGGTGGTCACCGCCCAAATTCTGGCAGCGCTGAATACAGCCCCTCTCGACCCCGGTAACCCCATCCATCAGTACCAGCACCCCACCCGTTGGGAGGAAGTGATGGCTGCTATGGGAAAAACAAATTCTCATTCAATGCTGGCCGGTCAGAAAGATCTGGCTGAACGCATTTATCAGGGCTGGTTAGGGCAATTGGCTGGCGGGTCATTTGGTACTGCGATTGAAGGCTATACCGGTGAACAAATTCGCAAGGTGTACGGAGATATCCGTGAGTACATCACCACCCCTGAAACAACCAACGATGATGTCGTCTATGAACTGGTGCTCCTGGACGTATTCGAACGTCTGAGGCGCGATCTCACCGCTGAAGATATTGGGCTGGAATGGGTGCGCCAGATTCAATTTGGCTGGTCGGCTGAATGGGTGGCGCTGCGTAATCTCAACCAGGGGATTCTGCCGCCCCAATCCGGTTCGTTCAACAATCCTTTTGCACATTGGATCGGCGCTCAGATGCGTGGCATGGTATGTGGAATGCTGGCGCCTGGCTGGCCCATGGAAGCTGCCCGGCTGGCATACCTGGACGGCATTGTCAGTCATGAGCATAACGGGGTTTATGGAGAGCTATATGCCGCGGTGTTAACCTCATTAGCATTCATCCGCTCAGATGTACGTTCTATTTTGAAAGAAGCGGCAGAATACCTGCCCCAAAAGAGCGAGTATGCTGCCGTCGTTCATGATTGTTTGCAGCAACTGGCTGAATCTCACGACCCGGCTGCCACCTGGGCAGAATTCGAGCAAAAATACGAACGTTACAACTGGATTCACGCTTACCCCAACATTGCCGCTGTTATTTATGCCCTCTGGTTTGGCAATGGAGACATGACCGCAACATTTCATCTGCTGGCACAAGCCGGGGTGGACGTGGATTGCAACGCCGGGTTAGCCGGAAATATCCTCGGTATCCTCAAACCAGTGCCAGCCCAATGGGCGGCACCCATCGGTGACCGGTTGGAGACCTATATTAAAGGAAAAGAGGTGCTTTCTATCCGTGAACTGGCTCAAAAAACATATGATTTGGCAATAAAATTATGATATAATTTGTCCGATTTGATCCTCATCAACATCAAAATTTCACATACATAAGGAACCCCACATGGAAAAGAAATGCATCGTTTGCGGCGTGACCAATCAAAATGCTCCCCTGATTCAATTAGATTATCAAGAAAAAAACCTCTATATTTGCCCCCAGCACGTACCGGTGTTAATTCACCATCCGGAAGAACTGATCGGCAAGATTTCCGGCGCTGAAGACTTTAAAGCCGGATAAATTATCAATCTCCCTATCGTTTTACACCCCAAAATAAAAGACACTCGGTTGTGCTGAGTGTCTTTTATTTTTTAGCTGGAAGGCAATTCCTCGCAAATCTTCTGCCGCACCCTAGAAAAATCTTAGTTTATCTCTTGAATTTTTGTATTAATTTGCTTGACCCAGCGGTTCCATACACCAAACAACCCGACCCAAATACCAGCATAAATTGCAATAAAGACCCCAAAGTAAGCGGCGATGCCTGTCAGATTGTGCTCCATCCAGTGAGTGTAGTACGCAACTGGAAAAGTAGCAACGGAATTGATTAGGAAATGGGTCACTGTCATTTTCAACAGGCTCCAATCTTCTATTTCCCAAATCACCGAGCTGCCTGCCCAAATCGCTCCATAAATCCCAGACAAGACCAATTGCACCACTACGGCTGTGGTTTCGTTGCCTATTTGCTGAATTAGAGACGGAACAACCGGATAATACTGTCCTTTTCCAATAGAATACGAGACAATGATGGTGATGATATTGGAAATCATTATTCCCAATGGAAAGCCGATCAGCATTCTAAATATTATTTGTTTTTTCATCATTTCACCTCAGTCCTAAAGTTTGTTTAATTTTGGTTACATAACGCCTGGAAACAAACGTGGAAATGTTTCCAGCCAGGCGCACACAAATGGTGCCGCTAAAATTCATGTCCATTTTGATCACATAGTTCAAATTGATAATTTCTGAGTTTGAAATGCGCACAAACCGCAATCGGGCTAACCTTTCTTCCACTTCATAAAGCCGCTGCCGCAGGGTGTATACATCTTTCTCCGATTGAGCAAACACTTTCTGGTTCATGCTGTAAATACGAATGATATCCTCCGGCTTCAGGATCTCCAAACTATCTTCTTTGAAACCTGCCAGAGTAAATGGTTGGGTTTCGGACAGCTTGTTGAAAATTTCAGCCACCTCCTCAGTCATTTTATTGGTCAGGATCACAACTTTCAGTTCTGTGTGCTTTTCATCCACTTGAATTTCAATATGCATATTTCATCCTTTCAATGATTGAAATGAGTATACAAAAAAGATATGATCCGTGGCAACAATTTTTCGACAAGTGGTTGTTTTTTTGTTATAGGTGGTGAAGGAAAACAGATCGAATTCCCGGCAAATAAAAACTCCGGGGGAAGGATCATCCTCCGGAGTTTTATTCTGGTGTTGAAGCGATTAACTTATTCCCGATCCAGATCAGAGGGATAGGGGTCGTTTTCGTAGCGGTAATCCAGAAAGGGGACGGAAGCTTTCAGCTCTTCCAGTTCCTGACGTGCCTGCCCGCTGGTCTCCGGGTAAGACGCCAATCGGGCAATCTCTACCAGCCCATCCAGCAGGCGAATACAGTCCGCCAGCAGAATGCGTTCGCGGCTGCGAACTTCAGGGCTTCCCTTCCTTAATAAGGGGTGCCGTTGGCAGGCGATTTGCAATTGTTTGTCATCCGGCAAATAGACAGAGGAGACCAAAACCTTGATATGGTTTAGGAGATGATCAATTGCTAATGCCAAAGAGCCGTCATACACTTCTATTGTGTCAAACACATGGAAGATATCAACGTCACCCTGCTCGTTCTCATGCAGACTGGCTTTAACCGGCATAATTAACACACCACCAATCCGGCTGTGGTTTCATCCTCGCCGAACAATTTTCCTTTGACGTACTTCTTACCGAGATCAACCCCTTTGGTGGCACGGGTGACCAGGAGCAGGTCTTTGCCATCCAGACGGAAGCGTTTCGACTTACTGGAGTAAATATCGATCTGATCCTTCTCCATGCCCACGGTAAAGCCGGTCACCAGCCCGGTATCCGGAGTTAATTTCCACAATTGTACGCCCTGACCACCGCGCCCCTGCAGCGGGAACTCATCCAATACAATCCGTTTGGCATGGCCTTTAGCACTGACAGAATAAGCAAAACTCTTTTTGAAAGAATTGGCTTCTACCACCAGTCCAGACACCAGGCGATCGCCCAGCATCTTGATGGCTGTCACTCCTTTAGCGGAGGGCGTTGCCTGCGGGTTGATCGATCCGGATTCAAAGCGCAGAACCCGCGGAGCAACTTTTTCACTGCCAGAGGTGCAAATCATCACATGTGCATCATCACTGGCCACCGCTGCGAACAAGACTTCCTCCCCCGTACCGTTCAACCCGATAATCGCTGCCCAGGTCGCTTCAGCACGGGTACTGAGCACATCCGTCAGTTCCACCCGTTTGATCATACCGGCAGTGGTGCCGATCACCAGTTTGGCGCCTTCCTGCACCACTCCCATGCCAACCACATTTTCTCCACGTTTTAGTCCAATCTCCTGAAAAGTTCCACTTAGAGGTAAACGGCCAGCATTTCCTTGCCAGCAGCGCCCCTGATTGGACACCAGAATAACAGTCTCGGCAGGTTCTATAGTCTCGCGCAGCAAGGCAATATTGACTGCCCGGCTGGAAGGTTTACCTTTCGCAGCTGAATCCTTGTAGCCACGCGCGTCCACCCGCTGGATACCGTCTGCATTCACTATAACCAGTTGGGTTTCGCTGGGAATGACCATGTCAGAGACGGTCACCGCGGCGTGATGTCCCTCTTCGGTCTCGACGATGACTGTTTTACGTGGTTCGGCATGTTTGTCTTTGATTTCTTCGGTTTCCTCGATCACAATCTCGAGGCGTTTCTCCTGCGATGCCAGAATGGATTTCAGATACTTGATTCTTTGCAGTAATTCCTTGCGTTCATCCTCTAACTTTTTTCGTTCCAGGGACGCCAGGCGTTTTAAGGGCATATCCAGGATAGCCTGTGCCTGTACACCAGTCAGATCCAGTTCACTCATCAGGTTCTTGCGCGCCGTCTCAGTAGTTTGAGATTTGCGAATGATGCTGATAACCTGATCGATCATGCTGATGGCTTTCAACAAGCCTTCCAGGATGTGATTACGTTCTTCCGCTTTTTCCAGGTCATAGCGCGAACGCCGTGTGATGACATTTAAACGATGTTTGATAAATTCAACAATTAATTCCCTTAATGTCAGGTTCTTTGGCGCCGCCTTACCGTTCTCATCCACCACCAGCGCCAGGGCATTGTGCGATAGGCTGGAGCGCATTTGGGTGTTTGCCAGCAATTTGTCCAGCGCATCTTCGGCATCCAGGCCTCGGGCGACCTCAAATACGACCCGCATACCGGTGAAATCGGATTCATCACGTACATCGGTGATGCCGTTGAATTTCTCGCGGTTGGCAGCAATCCGTTCCAGGATGGTGTTTTTCTGGGTCTGATAAGGTATCTCGGTGACCACAATCGCCGATTTACCCCCGCCAATATCCTGGATATCCGCCTTGGCCTGACAGACCAGCGTGGCATGCCCGGTTTCATACGCCTGGGCAATCATATCCACCGGTTCATCTCCTCCGTTGACACGATAGCGATATAACAACCCGCCAGTTGGCAAATCCGGTCCTGGAATGTATTTCATCAATTCTTTTACTGTAATGGCGTCCCGTTTTTTCCAGTTCTGGGCGACGAACTTGACCGCATCGCACACCTCGCCCAGATTATGCGGCAGAATGCTGGTGGACATCCCCACGGCAATACCGGTGGCTCCATTCACCAACAAATTAGGGAAACGGGTGGGCAGCACCATCGGTTCTTCCAGAGAGCCGTCAAAATTCGGGCGCCAGTCAACCGTATCTTTCTCAATATCGCTCAGCATGACTTCACCCATACTCGCCAGGCGGGCTTCGGTGTAACGCATCGCAGCCGCACTATCTCCATCGATAGAGCCATAGTTCCCCTGCCCGTCGATCAATGGAACCCGCAGTGAGAAATCTTGCGCCATGCGCACCATTGCATCGTAGACCGATTGATCACCGTGCGGGTGATATTTGCCCAACACCTCGCCAACCACGCGCGCCGATTTTTTGTGCGGGTTAGCATGCCACAAACTCATATCCCCCATCGCATACAGAATACGGCGCTGTACCGGCTTCAAGCCGTCACGTACATCCGGCAAGGCGCGATCCAAAATGGTCAGGACTGCATAACGCCGGTATGCTTCTTCCATAAAATGGTCCAGGCTTTGTTCCTGAACCTCGGCAATTTCATTCTGAAAATCATTATTGTCTGTCATTTCTACCTCAATTTGGCTGCTTACTCTTCAGCACTCCAATCCACATTCATTAACCATTCTTTACGCGGTGCTACCTCAGTGCCCATCAGGCGGGTAATCAGTGAGCGGGTGCGGTGAATGTCATCAATCACCATGCGCAGATCGCGCTGCGAGAAATCCGCTGCGGTCAATTCCCGTTCAGCCGGGCCGGCTGCCTCTTTGGCTTTACCTCGGCGTTTGCTTTGCTTCCCGGAAATTTCATCCGGCAGCACAAATACGGTCTCGCGCAACTGTTCCGGGTTCATCTCACCCAGACCTTTATAACGCTGCACGGTTACACTGCGAGATCCCCCAAAAGCTTTCTCGATCTCTTCGCGTTCCCCTTCTGAATAGGCATAGCGCGCTTCTTTCCCGCTCTTATTTCGCACCAGATACAAGGGCGGCCGGGCGACGAAGAAACGTCCTTCCTCAATCACCGATCGCATCGTGCGGTAGAAAAGCGTCGCTAACAGCGTGGCGATGTGCGAGCCGTCCACATCGGCATCCACCAACACGGAAATGCGCCCATAGCGCATACCGGATACGTCACAATCCGCGCCAACACCGGTGCCCACTGCAGCGATGATGGCAGCAATCTCGCGATTCTTGAGAATATCGTTGATCTTCATCTTCTCTACGTTGGGAATTTTTCCACGCAGCGGCAGAATGGCATGGTAACGTGAATCACGTCCCTGTTTGCAGGAACCGCCAGCCGAATCACCTTCCACGATATAGAGGGCAGTATGATCCAAAGGTACCAATGGGTTGCCACCACGGCGCTGAATATCCGCCAGTTTTCCCAACACATATTCGCCGGCTTCCATTGCAGATTTGCGAATCACCAGCTTACGCGCCTGTGAGGCGGCTTCACGCCCGCGCGCGGCTGCCACAGCCTGGTTGACAATCACTTTACCAACTGGAATATTCTTGTCGAGATAATCGCTCATATAGCTGTAAGTGGTTGATAACACCGGCCCATGTACTTCCGGGCTGGTCAGGCTTTCTTTGGTTTGTGAAAGAAACTGCGGCGTGCTGGTCATGGTTAATTTGATAATGGCAGTCAAGCCCAGCAAAGCATCATCCCCGCGCACGTCCATATTGCCCTTCAGCAATTTTTTATTGACTGCAAACTGTTTGACCGCTTTGGTCAGTCCGGCTTTGAAGGCGGAAACATGCGTACCGCCCATCGGCGTCGGGATGGCGTTGACAAAGGAATAAATCTGGGTGTCTTCACCAGCATATTGCAGCGCGATTTCCACCTCAATGCTGCCTTTCCCGCCTTCTACTTCTATTTCCGTCGTTTCTTTGAAGGTAATCGGTTTGTGCAATGGATTTTCATCTTCATTTAAATAATCAATATATTCCACCAGCCCCCGTTTCGAGAAAAACACCTCCGGAGGACCATCATGGAAGCGTCTATCCAGAAATTCAATCAGGACGCCCGGGTAAAGGTGGGCAATCTGGCGGAAACGGGTGCTCAATCGCTCGGCATCCCAGGGTACAAATTTGGTCGGGTTCGGCCATTCCATCTCACGCGCAAACCAGGCGCGGTTCGGTCGAAAGCGAAAGATCGTCCCGCTTTGCTGTTCTGCATCAGCCTGGACCGCCAGTTGCATATGATTTATCTCCAAAGCTTTCGCCAGCTCTTTTTTGCCAGTCAGGACCAGCTTCGTCTCCTCGTTGATCTCACCGGCTTTGTTCTCAGGTTTGACTGCATGGATATAAATCTCTACCGGAGTAACTGGAATACCACCGTCTTCAAAGCGCTGGTAGAAAACCAGACCATGGCGGTGCACTTCCACTTCCAGAAAACTGGAAAAGGCATTCGTACATTTCAAGCCAATGCCGTGCAAACCACCCGAACTGCTGTAAGCCGAATCATCGCCGCCAAATTTTCCGCCGGCATGCGGTTTCACCAGCACCTGCGTCAGTGTACTCATGCGGACATCTGCTTTGAAATCTACCGGAATTCCGCGCCCATCATCCGTGATTTCAACCGTACCATCTTTTTCAATGACGACAATAATTTTGGTGGCATAGCCCGCCATACATTCATCTACCGAGTTATCCAGCACTTCCAGCAAGATGTGATGCAGACCATGCAGGTTGTTATTACCAATATACATTCCCGGGCGGCGACGCACCGCATCCAGAAACTCCAGCTCAATAATTTGATCCGCGCTATATTGCTTACTCACGCAACCTACTCCATTCCATTTTCCACTTAAATAAATTAAGAATCAGAACATTTGTTTTATATTATACAATTAAATCAGGCAAGATAGAACATCCCTGTTTGAATCCCAAACAAGGGTAATTTTACCACTGCACGCCTGAGACCATAAGAAAAACCTGTTATGTTAAGACAGACAGCTAAAAAGTTGAGTTTAAGCCCACCAAGTGCGTTCGATAAACACGCCCCTCAACCTTGACTCTTCTGCTGCAAAAGCCAGCAAATGACTTTCCAACGCCTCTCTTGCACCCTGCAGCGATTCTTCAAAAGTACCAGCGCGGATACTCGCCAAAAAGTTTTCTACCAGCCGAAAATCCCCGCCGCCATGCCCGGAACCTAATTCAGCGCTGGTGTCGAATTCCTGGTGCCAATCGGTACGATGCTCATCCACCGTTATCCAGGAGCCGCCATTACCAAATTCTGCCATAAGGCGGCCATGCGAACCCTCAATCCGTGTGGAGCGGTGTTCATAATGCGAATGTCCGTGCATGGTCAAGGTCACCGAAGCATGATCCTCAAATTCCATCATCACCACCTGATGATCGACCACATCATTATCACAGTGGTAGACACAGCGCCCATACGGTCCCGTTTGTAATGCTTCTGTGATAGATTCACGATTGGGGTGGTGGGTCAGAATCGTGAGCGGCCAGCCGGAATAATCTGTCATTTGCCGCAAAGCTGGCAGCACCAGGCTAAGCGCTTTCATCATCTCTGGATTTTCGGTATATTGATGGGCTGCCCAGCGAGTGAAGCCTTTGCTGGTATCAGCAATGCTGTTCCAGAAAGGCGCCATTTCCAGGTAGATATGCGGTGCATAATAAGGGCAGGTTTCTGCCACCGGGCAGCCATCCAGGCAGCGCGGGGGCGCTCCTGCCGGCGCATTTTCTTCTTTAAAGTGCATCAAAGAACCACTGGAAGCCAGACGCACCGGTTTTTGGCCTAAAAGCCACGGCAAGATATCCAGGTCATGACAGCATTTCGCCAGAATCATCGGGCTGGATTCCTCACGGTTGCGCCAGTTACCACGCACAAACGAATGTGCCATATGCCAGAAAGACACATTTTCGCGGTGATCGACATCCACAATTTGCCCCAACACCCCCGATTGCAGCAGCTCCCGCATTTTTTTGAAATGTGGTGTATAGCGCAGCACGTGGCAGATGCGCATCTGACGTTCTGTCTCCTGGCTGACCTGCAGCAACAATTTACACTCCTCCAGCTTATTCGCCATCGGTTTTTCCAGCAGGATATGATATCCGGCGCGCATAGCCGCTGCAGCCGGGGCGGTGTGCTGCCAATCCTGAGTACAAATCAGCGCCACTTCTCCCAACGCTGGTTTTTCCAGCAAAGGCTCCCAGGATTCGAACTGCATTTCCACCGGAATCTGGTGTTGTTCTGCGAATGATTTGCGGCGTTCTTCCAGCGGCTCCGCCACCGCCACAAATTTCAATTCCTCGGGATGTTGCAAAGCATACGGAGCATAATTCTCAGCACCGCGGTTACCGGCGCCAATCAGAACTGCATGAATGGGTTTGGTCATAAGAGAACTCCTGAAAAGG
>WBZR01000230.1_pt1 | contig 95965 bp, 82 predicted proteins | sample 5204231 | NCBI WGS metagenome assembly WBZR01 (sample SAMN12412403, study PRJNA552823) | activated sludge metagenome | isolation source: activated sludge from anammox sidestream of wastewater treatment plant... | place: USA: Virginia | collected 2017-08
CTATCAATTCGTGACCGCGACGCTCGTAAAGATCAATCACTCGACCGCGCATCGCGAGCCGTTCGCCGTGCCGCGCAGCGCGGTGATGCCGCGTCTCGCTCGCGGTGTGAATCCAGGGGCCGAGCGCGATGTTGCGCATCAGAATCTCGTTGGCCTGGGCGATCCAGAACGCCGGATGGCAAACATCGCCGTAGACCGGCGACGTTTCAACCACATTGTCGAGGAACTTCGGCGCTTCGCTTTTCAAATCCACGATGAATTCCAGCGATCCGAGCGGCTCGCTGATTGAAAAGCCCGCGATTGTCGCAGGCCGCAACTGTCCGTTGTCAGGCAACGCGCGAAACGGATATTCGTTTGGGTCAAACGTCGTCAATGAATTCGGCAAGCTCGCCGACCCAACCGCGCAAATCTCGCCTGACGGATTGAGCAATTCCAGCTTCAACTCAATCGGATCGTCACCGACGACCATCGCTCGCGCCCGAACCTTCTCGCCGTCGTAAACCGGCTTGATGAATTTCGCTGACATCGCGCCGCGTTCCAGCCATTCGATTCCCAACGCGTCAACGACAGGCCGAGTCAGATAGGCGTACAAACCAACGCCGGGCACGAGCGCGCCCGCGTAACCGTATTTCGCCGCGCCCTCGTCGCTGTGAATCCTGTTCGCGTGATCGGCGCCATAGTTCCTGGCGATCACCTCATACGCCTGCAATTCTTGCCCAATTTCCAGCCTCGTCACTTTTTCTCCCTCTCTCCTTGCCCCCCTGTCTCTCCCTCTTTCTTCTCCGGAACGTAGAACAAGGCGAGTTGGCCGCCAGTGTGCCAGAACATCACGTTGTCGTTTTCGGTCAGCCTGCCTTTGCGAACCCAGTCAATCATCGCGGCCATCGCCTTCGCGGTATAAACCGGATCGAGCGCGACGCCTTCCGTTCGCGCCAGCAGTTCAATCGCTTCGGCGCCCTGCGGCGATGGAATGCCGTATCCGTCGCCGACATATTCGTCCAACACCGTGACAACTTCGTTGAGCGGCGCGCCCAGCATCTCTCCGACGCCGCGAATGATCTTGCCAACCTCTGCGGAAATCGAGGCCGATGAATCGTCCGGGCTGACGCCGAGCACTTTCACATCCCAATCTAAAAGCTGGCAGCCTGCGACAATGCCAGCCTGCGTCCCGCCCGACGAGCTTGAATGAAAGACATAATCAACGCGCGTGTTCATCGCGTCGAGTTGCGCTTTCGTTTCCTCAACCGCGCGAACGAAACCGATCGCGCCGAGCGGGATCGAAGCGCCGATGGGAATCACCGCGACATTCTTACCTTCGCTTCGCAGTTTGTCGGCGATGGATTCAACCGTCGCCGCGCGCTCCTCGCGGTTGTTGACGCGGATAATTTCCGCGCCGAACAATTCATCAACAGCAAGACTGGCCGGGGCCAAACCTTCATGCGTCACCGCAGCCGAATTCAAAACCAGAATGCAGCGCAGACCGAGCCGCGCGCACATCGCGGCGGTTACACGAGCGTGATTCGATTTCACGCCGCCGCTGGTGATCGCAACATCCGCTCCGTCAGCTTTGGCTTTTGCCAGCGCGTATTCGAGCTTGCGAACCTTGTTGCCACCGAATCCGGGGCCTGTGTAATCGTCGCGCTTGATGTAGACGCGCGGAGCGTTGCGTCCAAGAGCCTGGCGCAGTCGCGGCGCCTCTTCAATCGGCGTCGGATAAGCGCCGTAATTCAAATGCGGAATCGCTCTGAAGCGCTCGATTGCCTGTTCAAAATTCGATTGTTTCATCACCACACAGTCACCTTTCAAAATCACAGCCGGGAGAATCTCTACCCTGTTCGGCCAATTGTCAATATCCCAGATTGAGCCGCTTGCAATGCCGAGGCGATTGGCCCTAAATGTCGGATTGTCACCCCCCTTTCGTGAAAAGCAGCGAGGCGGGAACGCCTCTCAACCAATATCGAAGGGAGCGCTATGCGTCGAATCACGGTTTCACTCCTCTCTCTAACCTTCCCGCTTCTAATCATCATTTGCTTCCCTGCTTTCGGGCAATCTCCATCCAACGAACAAATTTTGAAAGTGCGAACCGAGTTGGTGAACGTTGACATTCTGGTCAGGCAAAAGAAGACCGGGCGAATCGTCAGCAATTTGGCCAAAGATGATTTCACCATCTTCGAGGATGGCGTCCGGCAAACGGTCTCTTATTTCAGCCGGGAACGGCTCCCGCTCTCGATCATCCTGCTCGTAGACCGCGCCGGATGCATCAACGCTTTCAACGATCAAATCCGCGCCGCGACGATCAAAGCCTTCGGCGATCTGAAGCCGGAGGACGAAGTCGCAATTATGACTTTTTCAAACAAAGTAGCTCTCGCCCAGCCGTTCACCCGCGACCGGCAGTTGATCGCCGATAAGGTGATGGCCATCGAGCAGCAGCATCACAGCGAACAGCATTATTTCAACGCCGGAATCTACGAAGCGGCGACTTACATGATCAAAGCCGCCAACCCGTCGGGCCGCCGCGCAATCATCGTGTTGACCAGCCTTGAAGCCAGCATAGATTTTTCGAGGGTATCGGAGAAGAAAGCGCTCGAAGCCGTGCTGGAATCGGGCGCAATCGTTTCAGGCGTTCTGGTCAAGACCATCGGCGGGCGCATCGAACAGGGCATTCGCGGCAAACCGACCAGCATCCTGCGCCACATCGGCCTGCGGTCGGGCAGCCTGAAAATGTTTGTCGAAGAGACCGGCGGCGAGTTGATCAACGCCGAGCCGGTGAAAATGGAGGAGACGATCACCCAAATTGTGAGCCACGTCGCGGCGAGCTATTCACTCGCGTATCTGCCGACCAATTCGGCCCGCGACGGCAAGCGGCGCAAGATCAAAGCGCAATTATCGCCCGAAGTCGAGAAGCGTGAAGGCGAAACGGCGCTCGTCACGCGCCGCAGCTACATCATGCCCAAAGACACCAACTGAAATCGCGCTTCAAATCATTTTCGTTTGCGGCGAACGGCGAATGCGCCGAACAGCAGAAGCGCCACGCCCGCCAACGACCACGCCGCGCCGGTACGGAAGCTGTGCGCGCGGAAAACGAATTCGACCCGATGTTCTCCCGGCGGCAATTCGACGCCGCGCAGCGTGAAGTTGACTCGGTCAACCGACGCGCGCTGGCCGTCAACCCACGCTTCCCAGCCGCGATAGTAAATTTCGCTCAGGACCAGAAAGCCCGGTTGCGCGTTTGCGGTTCGCAGTTCGATCCGCTGCGGGCCGTAAGCCGTGATCTTCACTTCGCCTTTCGGCGCGATGGTCGCGGCAAGGCTTGCCAGCGGGGTTTTGAGCGTCCGGTTCGAGAAGAGTTCGCTTTCCAGCAAGACTGTATCTGTCGGGTCGAACGGCGCGCCGTCCGTCAAACGGCCGGTTCTGATCGTGCGCAAAACTTCGGCGCTCGGCTCGATGACGGCGCGGCTGACGAACCACGCACGCGGCATTGCTTTCAGGTTCTCGTAAATTTCAACCTCGCCGAATTCCGTCAGCTTGCGCCAGTGTTCAGGCGGAAGAGTTCTTGCGTCGAGTGGGCGCGATGCGTTGGTCGTCGCGTCGAAAAGCGAAGCCCGTGTGACGATGAGCCGCGCGTCGTTGACTCCCGTTGAGGGCGGGCAGTCAAACTCGACGCTTTCAATTTCAGCGCGGTCGAACTTCAGTCGCGCCAGATGGCCTTGCCCGCGAAACCCGTCTGCGTTCCAACTGGGGATGGCCGCCGCGCTGTTCGGAGTCCACGCGAAAGCGTCGCGACCGGCCAGCAGTTGGCGTTCGACGATTTGCCCGCTGGTTGTGCGCAGCTTGATGTTCAAGACCGGCGCGCCGTTCGAGGCTCCCGCCGGATTTTCCATCGCCGAAATGATCGCCAGCTCGGTGGCAGTCGTCTTCGCGTTGAAGCGCGCCTGCCCCCAACGCTCCAACCTCAAATCCATCCGCCGCGCGTCGAAGCCGATTCCTTCGTGGACGACCGTTTCGTTGACCTGCGGTTCGGAGCGTTCGTTGAGCAGGTATTTCGCGTTCAGCAGATTGAAGCCTTGCGCCGTCGCGGCCAGCGCTGCCGGATCTGAGATAACCCCGTTCAGCGTCATCCGTCCGGCAATCTCGCTCATCTGCGTCAGTCGCGCCGGGTCGTAGCCGTTGACGCTTTGCAAGCCGCGCGCAATCGAGACGTTCGGATCATCGAGCAAATCCTGATTGCGTCCGTGCGACGCGCGCGAATAACTGACGACGCGAAACGAATTCAACTCCGGCTCGCGCTCCTTGATGAATTTGACCGTCGAAGGATCGGAGAGCCGCGCCGCGACGTTGTAATTCACGTCGTCAATCAGCCGCCACTCGTAAAAGAATCCCCACGACATTAGATCGAGAAACAGCATGCCCGCGAGAACCGCGCCAGAAAGCACGCTCCATCGCCGCGCGTAAATCAACAGGGCGGCGACGCTCAGCGCGAAGAAAACTATCGGAAAGTAAAGTTCGGGATTCGCCAGCGCGCCTGCTCCCGGCGGGGGCGGAACATCCGTTACCAGCCGTCCAAGGAAGAAGCGATAAACGGCGGCCCCCGCGCCGATGATCGCGGCGAGCAGCAAAACGCTTTTCAGCAAAACCCGTCTGGCCAGCGCCCGGTCAATCTGCGACAGCGCCGTCGCGCCCAGGCCCGCGAGCGCGCTCATCGCGAAGGTGAACTCCATCAGATGCCGCCCCGATGCGCGAAACAGGTTGTAGACCGGCATGAGGTGCAACAGTTTGTTGAAGCCAAATGGCAGATACGATCCATATGCGAGCAGCAGCGCCAGCGCCGCGCACAATGCCCAGAACCAGACCAGCGCATTGGCGCAACGCCGGGTTGTAAACATCGCCGCGAAGCCGAGCAGCCACGCCGCCATCCCGACGTAACCGCAAGTCTCCGTCAAATTCCACCTGCCCCAGTACGGCACACGGTACGGCGGCATCGCTGCGCCGCCGAAGAAATACGGGAAGAACAGATTGAACGACTGGATGGGCGGAAACGAAAATTGCGAGAAGTAGTGATAATCAATCGCCGCGCGGTCGCCCAACTGCATCAGTTCGCGGCCCGGCAGCAATTGAATCATCGAGAGCAGCGCGCCGCACAGCGCCATCGCGGCCAGCGCCGCCGAAAACCTGAGACGGTTTTGCAGCTTCGCGCGAAACAACAACGTGAACAGCGCGTAAGCCCCGGCCAGCATCGCGGTGTAAAAGGTCGTCTGCGGGTCGCCAGCGAAAATCTGCAACGCGATGAACAGCGCCCCAGCCGTTACCCAGCGCCAGCGCGCCTGAGCGTAAAGTTCTTCGACCGCGAGCAAAATCCACGGCAGCCAGGCAGCCGCGTTGATGCGGTTGGTGTGGCCCAGGTGCGCGACCATGTAGCCGCCGAACGCGAACGTGATTGCGGCGGCGACGGCGCCGATTCGATTGCAGCCGATGCGACGCGAGTAAAGATAAGTTCCGATGAGCGCCAACTGATACGTCGTGATGACCAGTACGTTCATCGCCACCTGCGGCGACAGGACGGCAAACAACCACGTCGGCGGATAGAGCGCGCCCGGTTGAATGCTCCCCAGCAGCGGCATCCCCGCGAAGATGTATGGATTCCACAATGGCAGTTCACCGCGCGCGATCATCTCGCCAATCAAAACGCGGATGCCGATGATCTGCGTCCAGCCGTCGCCCGGCGCCAGCGTCACTTTGCCCAACACCGCCGGGAAGAAATAGACGAGAGGCAATGAGAAAAGCGCTAGCGCGACGACGACGCGCGCCAACCACTCGGAATTTACGGCGCCGGAGTTTGGTTTGCCGGAGTTTGATTTGATCGTTGGGGTCATGACCGGCGGGATTCTAAATCGGAACAGCAAAGATTGGTACAACTCACCGCAGAGTGCGCAGAGGTACGCAGGGGAAAGACCTCTCTGGATCGTTCTCTGCATTCCTCTGCGACTCTCTGCGGTTGGTCTCTCTGTACCAATGTTGTGTGGCCTGATTTAGCCGTGCGATCAGGAATTTACGACCTGGCTTGAGCCGATCAGTTCCTGGAATTTGGGATTGTCGCGCAGGCTCTCGAAATCCACCTCGACGCGAGCGCGGGCAGCGTTGAAATTACGGCGGCCTTCAATCGCTTTTCGCAGATGTTCGAGAGCGCGTTTCTTATCGCCCATCATCGCGTATGCGCAGGCGACGTAATATCGCGTGAACGGCTCGTCGGCGCCTTTCGCCAGCCGCTCCTCGAAGCCTCTGGTGACGTGCCCGAACGCTTCGCGGGCGTCGTCCAGGTTCCCCTGCCGCACATAGGCGCTCGTCAGCTTTTGATAGACCTCGATCAGCGTGCGCTCTCTGAGCGCGTGATCGCTCTGGCGGGCGAAGACAATCTCGCGGTAATACTCCGAAATCGCATCGTCGTAGCGGCCCTGCAAATAATATACGTGGCCGAGTCGCGCGTAGGCGCCGATGATCTGAATGCCTTCGTGGCCGTTCAGGTATTGCTCCTGCGCGACGATGGCGCGGCGGGCCATCAGTTCAGCGCGGTCGTAATCGCCCAGGTAAGTCAGGCAATGCGACAGAGCCGGGGCGACCCAGTTGCCTTCCTTATCGCTGCCGAGCGCCAATTCATATTCGGCGGCGGCTTCGCGGAACATTCCTTTGCCGATGTAATAGGCGCGGCCCAGAGCCGCTCTGACAAAAGTGTCGTGGGGGGCGAACGCAAGCGCGCGTTTGAGCGCCCCGATGGCGTCGTCCACGCGATCCATCGCGATGAAAGTCATTCCAAGCGCGCTGTAACTGTCGGGAAGCATCGGCCGCAGCTCAATCGCTTTTTGCAGGTAATCCATCGCCTGTTCGTAGAGCGCGGGCATCGTCAGGAATTGTCCTTTGAGCGTCAGCGCGTAACCGAGGCCGGCGTAAGCGTGCGCGTAATTCGGATCGAGTTCGATGGCTTTTTCGAGCAGTTGGATTCCATGATCCAGTCTCTCGCGGCTGCCTGAAAACAACTCTATCCTGGCCTTCGTGAGAGCCTCGTAGGCTTCGATCACTTCGGTCTCGCGCTGGCCGATGCCTTTGAGTTCCCCGCTATCCAGAGTGTGATCGAGATTGCGGGAGAGTTCGTAAACGATCTTGTCCTGCAGATCGAAGACTTCGCTCATCTGCCCGTCAATCTTGACGGTCTTGATTACTTCGCCGGTGGCGACTTCGACGAAGCGCGCGGTGATGCGCAGCATTTCGCCGATGCGCTGGTAACCGCCGCCGATGATCCAGCGGGCGCCGACCTCCTGGCCGACGCGCGTGGCGAATTTCTCGTCGAACTCGGTCTGGTTCTCGGCGCTCCACCGGCGCAACACTTCGTAAATCAGTTCGCGCCCGATGACGGTCATGCCCTCGATATTTTTCAAATCGGCGGTTACGGTTTCGGCGATGCCAACGCCCAGCCAATCGTCTTCGGGACTTTTGGTGACGTTGTTGAAACGCAGCACCGCGACGCTCTTTTCGGCGCGTGGGGTGAAGATGCGCGTGCCGAAACTGCCAGACCCGCTCTTGGTGGACAAGGCCTGAGTGGAATAACCGATGTTGGTTTCGTAACTCGGCGGCGAAAAAAGCTGCGTCAGGTTCTCCCGCTTCAAAACATCCAGGTCGGCGCGGACGGCGCGCAAATTCTGGTAGCGCAGTTCGGGCGACTTCTCCAGCATCCGCCGGATGATCGCTTCCAGCTCGGGCGGCGCCTGCAAATTGAACCGCGCGATCGGCGCCGGATCCGAGTGCAGGATGGCGTCAACGACCGCAAGCGACGAACTGCCAGTGAATGGCGGCCGGCCCGCGACCAGTTCGTAAGACAAAACGCCCAAACTGAAAATGTCGCTGCGATGATCAACGTCTTTGGCCAGAGCCTGCTCCGGTGACATGTAGGCGAATGTGCCGATGACGGCGCCCGGAGTGGTCTTGACGAATTCGGTGGAGAAAAGGCTGGCCGTCTCACCATCTTCCAATATCGCCCGGTCAAATTTGGCGACGCCGAAGTCCAACACCTTGACGCGATTCTTACCCGTAATGATCACATTCGATGGTTTGACGTCGCGGTGAACGATGCCGCGTTCGTGAGCCTGGGCTAGCGCGTCGGCGATCTGCATGATGATGTCAACCGCCTCTTCGACGGAGCATTCGCCCGCGACTTCTTTCAGCGTCCGTCCCTCGATGTATTCCATCACGATGAAGCTGTAACGCTCGCCGTTGCGCTCGACTTCGTCAATTTCGTAAATCGTGACGATGTTGGGGTGATTGAGGGCGGAAGAAGCCTGGGCTTCACGCAGGAAACGCGCGCGCGCTTGCGCGTTTTGATCGCCGTCGTCCAGCATCATTTTCAGCGCGACTGGGCGATGCAGCCGTGTGTCTTCGGCCTGATAAACTTCACCCATCCCGCCCGAGCCGAGACGCTTGATGATGCGATAGTGAGATATGGTCTCGCCGATCATATGTGTACTTGCGTGAAATTAAGCAAACGAACCGCGCATCCGCGAAGTTTCATTCTGCTCTACGGTCAGAGATTTTTCTAGTCGGACGGCAGGCAAATAAATTTGATCGAGTGTTAGTTGACTTACGCTCAATCTGTGCTTGAATGCGCCTGGCGGCCTCCAAATGATCTGCAACCTGAACAAGTTTTTCGATCAAGCCTCTCGCATTTCGGCCACATTGCGCGACGCGGCTTTGGCGACGCTTTATCCAAGCGGCTGCCGCGTCTGTGGCGATATGATCGAATCGTGGCGCGACGGCGCAGCCTGCTCGAATTGCTGGCGGGAGATCGAACGGAAGAGCCTGGCCGGAGATTTATGCGCGAAGTGCGGGATGCGGCTGGAGCCGCTTCTATCGCCCGTCGAAATTACTGATCGGAGATGCGGACGATGCGATCATCTGGCGTTCGCCTATGCGCGCGCCTGCGGGCCATACGAAGGAGCGCTGCGCGAGAGTGTGTTGCGGCTAAAGTTACATCCTCATCTCACTGCGCGATTGCGAGAGGCGCTGCGGCGCGCTTTCGCCGCGCTGCCCGATTCTCATCTGATCGAATCAATCGTTCCCGTGCCGTTGCACTCTGACAGGCTTGCCGAGCGCGGTTTCAATCAGGCCGAGGTTATTGCGCGCGCGCTGGCTTCGCTCACAGGTTTGCGATTGGATTCGAGCGCTGTAATCCGCGTCAAAAAAACCGAGAAACATCGCGCCGGGATGGGAGCGCGGGAACGCGCCCGGTCGCTGGAAAGAGCCTTTCGCATCCGGGCGCCTCGCCTGGTCGAGAACCGCGCCGCGCTCATCATTGATGACGTGATGACCACCGGCAGCACAGCGCACGAGCTTGCCGAGACGCTGCTCAACGGCGGCGCGAGAGTTGTCAATGTCCTGACTCTGGCAAGAGCTATGAATGAATTCATTCAGTAACCACTTGCTCAAGCGGCGGGCGGCTGATTAACATACCGCTCGCCCAAAAATTTACGACGCCAAAAACTCATGGCGCCGAAGACTCCCGGTCAAAGACGAGAACGTCCCTACAGACGAAACTATCTCGATAAGCTATATTTGAAATCCGTTCCGGACCATTTAGTCTGAAGCTGGAAGCCTCAATTTTGCGGAAATGATCGAACCATAAATTATGAAGCTGCCCTCAATTTTCAATTTGATGACCGATGATCTGGCGATTGACCTCGGGACCTCGCGCACACGGGTCTTTGCGCGCGGGCGAGGCATCGTGGTCAACGAACCTTCATTGCTGGCCTACGACACTCCCACACGCGAAGTGGTCGCCGTCGGTCTGGAAGCGCTCGAACTCGAAGGGCGAGCTTCCGAAGACATTCAGATCATCAGTCCGTTGCAGGACGGTGTAGTCGCCGATTCGACCTTCGCAGGCAAACTGCTTGAATTTTATATTCGCAAGGCGCGCGACGGACGGACGATTTCACGCCGCGTGCTGATCTCAATCGCCGCCGACGCCAGTGACATCGAATCTTACGCGCTGCGTTACGCGGCCAAAGAAGCCAGCGTCGCCAACGTTCACTTCGTCAATAAAGGCTACGTGGCGATTCTCGGTTCCGGCGTTGACCCTGACGACCAGCGCGCGACGCTGGTCGTTGACGTGGGCGCGGGCACAACCACCATCTCCGCGATGGTTCACAACCATCTGATCTTCACGCGTACGCTGCGCGTCGGCGGCAACGACATGGACACGGCCCTGGTTGATATGATCAAACAAAACCACAGCCTGCTGGTCGGCCCGCGCACAGCCGAACGCGTCAAGATCGAACTGGGCTGCGCCGTCCCGCTCGACCAGGAAAACACCACGATGGTCAAAGGCCGCTCGACCATCGCCGGCAACCCGGAAATGGCTGTCGTCAACAGCATCGAAATTCACGAAGCCATCGAACCCATCGTCAACCGCATCATCCGCGCCGTCCAGGACGCGCTCGAAGCGCTGCCACCAGAAGCCTCAGGCGACATTTACGACCGGGGAATGATTCTGGCCGGAGGCGCGTCGTTGCTGGCCGGATTCGATGAACGATTGTCGAAAGAAACCGATCTTTCGGTGCAACTGACCGAAAGTCCGCAACGCGCCGTCGTTCGCGGTCTCGGACTGCTCTTCGAAAATCCGCTGGCTTTGCGCAGAGCGCTGATCAAAGTGGAGCCGTAATTCTATGGCTCGTTTTTAATCGCGGCTTAACAGCGCGATGGATGTCATCGGGCTGTCGGATATTGCATCCTGTGCTATAATCCGCCGCGTCGTTTCAAGCTCTCTTGGTTTGGCGAGTGTGGCGACGGAGACGGTAAAAAGTTTGATCTTGTTGGTCTTTATAGATAAGAGAGTTTGATCGGCGCACATCAACAGGTTTTTACGAGGTGCGATCTTCTCCAGGCGATCACTTAATCCTATCCATTCCCAATCTCTCGTTCCGTTCATCAGGCGCAAACGCGGCGTGATGTCGTCTCGTGCGCCGCGAATACCTTCCGCAATCATTATCTCAGTTTCACAACTGTCGGGCGCGTCCGCGAGCGCGCAAGGATCAACTGCCCGCGCCGGTCTTACTGTCGGCGCTTTCGTTTTTTATGAGGTATTGCGATGAATGGCAGGGTACTCGTTCTGAACTCGACTTATGAACCGGTCAACGTCTGCACGACGCGGCGCGCGATAGTGCTGATCCTGAAAGGCGTCGCGCGCACCGAGGAGCGTCACGAAACCCTGATGCATTCGGCGCGCGCTTCTATCCCTGCGCCTTCGGTCATTCGTCTGACCGAATACGTTCACATTCCGTTCGAGCGCAAGAGCCTTTCGCGCAAAAACATCCTGCTGCGCGACCATTACACCTGCCAGTATTGTGGCAAGGTCTTCAATCCGTCGGAGTTGACCCTTGATCACGTCATCCCGAAATCGCGCGGCGGCAGTTCCAATTGGGACAATCTGGTCGCCTGCTGCAAACGCTGCAACAATCGCAAGGGCAACGCCAACCCCGAAGAAGCCGGCATGAAGCTGGTCAAACGCCCGCAATCATTCAGCATGCACGTCAACCGCCAGATCATGCGCTACCTGGGCCGCACCGACGCCGCCTGGCGCAAATACCTCTATTACTGACATGGCCGAAGAGCCGCAGTACCTTTACCTGACGACCATCGGACGCAAAACCGGATTGCCGCGAGAGATCGAAATCTGGTTCACCAGTCTGGATGGTCGTTTCTATTTGATCGCGGAAAAACGCGAGCGAGCCAACTGGGTTCAGAACATCCTCGGCAATCCGCAAGTGACGTTTCGCGTGGGCGAGCAGAAATTTTCGGGAGTTGGGCGAGTGGTTGATGAGGCGAGGGAGAATGAGCTGCGGCGGCGGGTGAGTGAACGATTTGATCGGAAGTATGGGTGGAGCGAGGGGTTGGTCGTTAAGTTGGAAACTCAAGAACGATTCAGCGCTTAAAGTGAAAGGTAAGCGGAAAAAATAAACATGGCTTGGAAAAACTACGAGTGCGAGATTTCCAGCAAACCAGCGTTCATAATGCTTGATGACAGGTTCTTACACCTGGCGCCGGTGTTTGAGTTACCGCAACTTTCGTGGTTTGGTGTTTACTGTCGTTTGCCTCCTGAAGGAAACTTGTGGCATCCGGACGAGGCTGATTCATTGGACAGGATAGAGAAGGATTTTATCGCGCTGGTTAGGGCATTTGGCCACGGCTGGGCGGTCTATGTTATGCAAATCGTGACACCGGGTATCCGTGAATATTACTTGTACAATTCGGTTGAGGCAGAACCAAGTAAAGCTTACGTAGCCTTAAAAGCAAATTACCCTGATTATCGAATTGAATTTGAAACGATCTCTGATCCAGGGTGGGATCAATATAAAAGGTACGCTGACAAATCCTCTGCTTAGCACAGGCTCCATCATTCACTTCTTCCCACTCTGTCTAGCCCGCCAAGCCTCAATCAACGCGGGCAAAAGCGAAATGAAAATTATCGCCAACACCACCAGCGTGAAGTTGCGCTTCACGATGGGAATGTTGCCGAACAGATAACCGGCGGCGACGAAAAGCCCGATCCACAGAAAACTCCCCAGCACGCTGAAGAGGAGGAAGCGCGGGTAATACATCCGCCCGATGCCGGCGACGAACGGCGCGAAGGTTCGGACGATGGGCATAAAGCGCGCGATGACGACCGTCTTGACGCCGTATTTTTCGTAAAAGGCGCTCGTGCGTTCCAGGTGCGCGCGGTTGAGCCAGCGCGAGCTTTCGCTGCGGAAAACCTTCGGCCCGACGAAATAACCGATCCAGTAATTGGTCGAATCGCCGATGATCGCGGCCAGCATCAGCAGAAACGCTGCGGTGTAGACGTTGAGCGCGCCTTTAGCCGACAAGGCGCCGATGGCGAAGAGCAGCGAATCGCCCGGCAGAAACGGCGTCACAACCAAGCCCGTCTCGCAAAAAATGATGGCGAATAAAATGGCGTAAGAGAGCGTCCCGTAACGCGAGACCAGTTCAACCAGATGCGCATCGAGATGCAGAAGAATGTCAATAAAGTTTTTGATCAGTTCCATGTTTGGTGGTTGGTGGCTGGTGGCTGGCGACTGGTGGTTGGAGGCTTTAACGCCAACCACCAGCCACCAGCCACCCTGATTTATTTCTCCCAGCCGAATCGGCCAATCAATTTCACGAACTGGCACGGGCCGAAATCCTCGGTGATGATTCCTTCGGGCGTGCGCGTGATGCGAATCAGGCGCTGGTCGGTCTCGGTTCCGATGGGGATCACCAGATGGCCGCCAATCGCCAGTTGATCTATCAGAGCTTTCGGCGCTTCAGGCGCGGCTGCGGCGACCAGGATTCCGCGATAGGGCGCGAATTCATTCCAGCCGTAGGTGCCGTCGAAACATTTGATAGCAGCGTTGTGGATGCCGAGGCTTCGCAAACGCGCCTGAGCTTCGCGCGCCAGATCGGGGATGCGTTCAAGCGCGAAGACCTGACCGGCGACTGCGGCGAGCACGGCGGTTTGATAGCCCGATCCCGCGCCGATTTCCAGCACGCGGTCGTCTTTGGTCACTTCGAGCAATTCGGTTTCGCGCGCGACGATGAAAGGTTGCGAAATCGTCTGGTTGAATTCAATTGGGAGCGCGTGATCGGCGTAAGCGTGCGATTGCAGCGCTTCGGGTACGAAGAGATGGCGGGGGATTCGCTCCATCGCGGCCAGCGCGCGTTCGTCGCGGATGCGGTAATGATTGCGCAAGCGCTCGACCATTTCGGCTCTGGCGCGCGCGTGATGCGGTCTGTCTTGTCCGTAGTTAAGATTGGACATCGAATCGAAAAAGATCGCTGCCTCGCAGCGCTTCCAGCGTGCGGTAATCGGTCAAATCTGTGCGCAGCGGCGTGATCGAAACCAGACCGGCGCCGATTGCCGCGAAATCGCTGTCAGGATCCTCCTTCCAGGAAACCTTCTGAACGCCGATCCAATAGTAGCCTCTGCCGCGCGGGTCAACGCCTTCGATGATGTCAGGTGTAGCGGAAGCCATTCCCTGATGCGTCAGGCGCGCGCCGCGAATCTCTCCGAGCGGCACGTTGACATTCAGGATCGTGCCTTCAGGCAATCCATCCCGCAAAACCCGCGCCGTCAGATCAGCGGCGAAATTGGCGGCGTGTGTGAAATCTCCTTCACGCGCGGTCAGGCTGACGGCGATGCCCGGCAATCTGTAAACCGACGCTTCCAGCGCGCCCGCCACCGTGCCTGAATAGGTTACGTCGTCGCCGAGGTTCGCGCCGTGATTAATGCCTGAGACGACAATGTCCGGGCGTTCGGGCATAATTTTTGTCAGGGCTAACAGCACGCAATCGGTCGGCGTACCGTCAACCGTGTAACGCCGCTCGCCGATTTTGCGCGCGCGCAGCGGGCGTGTCAGCGTCAGCGAATGCGCGGTCGCGCTCTGTTCCGAAGCGGGCGCGACCACCGTGACTTCGCCGATAAGTTCGAGCGCTTGAGTGAGCGCCGCAATTCCATTGGAGAAATGTCCGTCATCGTTTGTAATTAAAATCTTCGGCATAACAGCGCGGCATCTTCACCCATCGAAGCCGCTTAAGGCAATAGAGGCGCCCAAAATTAACATGCGGTTGTATAATCGCCGCGCCTATGCCTTTCCATGCGAACTCTCCATTGTCTGATCCCGCGCGCGTCCGCCGAATCGTGGCGCAGATCATTCTGCTCGTCGCGGCGGCGGTGGCCATCGTCTGGCTGCTTTACGCGCTGCAGTTGATTCTGCTGCTGCTGGCGTTCACGGCCATCTTTTGTTATCTGATCGCGCCGCTGGTCAATTTCTTCGAGTTCTCGATCAGGATTGGCAGATTCAGCCTGCGCGTCCCGCACGTAGTGGCGATCATCATCGTCTATCTGCTGATAGGCGCCGCCGTCGTGTTCGCGCTCGAAAAGATCGCGCCGCTGCTTTCCGATCAGCTCAGCGCTTTTTTCGATAACATGCCGAACTATGCGAAGCAGCTCGACCAGTACGCCAAGCAACTATCGGCGCTTCCGAACCGTTATCGTCTGCCTGCGAGTTGGCGGCAATCGCTGACCGATGGAATTGACGCGACGATAGCCGGGCTGCTGAACTGGTTGCAGGCGGTCGCGCTCAGAACTGTGCGGATGGCCCCGTACCTGCTCTGGCTCGTGTTGATCCCGGTTCTGGGCTTCTTTTTTTTGAAAGACGCGAAGAAGCTCAGCGACAAGTTTCTTTCGACGCTGCCCGCCGCCGATCTTCGTTACCGCGTGGCCGTGTTTTTGAAAGACGTGAGCGAGACGCTTGCGGCTTACATCCGCGCGCAATTGCTGGCTTGTCTGATAGTCGGCGTGATCGTCGGCGTTGGGCTGTGGCTGCTGGGACTGCGTTATCCGGTGATCTTCGGGGTCGGGGCTGGATTGTTCGAGTTCGTTCCGGTCGTCGGGCCGCTGACTGTGGGAATAGTCGCCACGCTGGTCGCCAGTTTCCACTCGTGGCACAACGCGTTTCTGGTGTTTGCGTTTTTGGCGATCTACCGCCTGATCCACGATTACGTGATCTATCCGCGTCTGATCAGCCAGGGCGTTGAAGTTCATCCCGTCGTGGTGATTCTGGCGGTGGTGAGCGGCGCCGAGATTGGCGGAGTGACGGGAGTCTTCCTGAGCGTCCCGGTTGCGGCGCTGCTGATCGTTTGCTGGCGGCATTGGCGGGATTTGCAACAGGATCGCTCGCTGGCGCTGACCGGCGACCAGCAGTTGATCGAAAGCGCCGCTGCGGAAAAATATCTAAAGGATTGATCCATGCCTCAACATCCAACAGACCGTGAATCGCTGGAGCGCGATTGCGATTTGGAATTTTTCGTGGCGGGCGGCCCCGGCGGGCAGCATCGCAACAAGGTCGAAACCGGCGTCAGGTTGACGCACCGGCCAACCGGCCTCGTCGTCACCGCGACCGAACGGCGCTCGCAATCAGCCAACCGCGACGCGGCTTACGAACGAATGGCCGAGAAGTTGGAGAAGATGCAACGGCCGCGCAAACCGCGAAAGGCGACCAAGCCGACGGCGGCGTCGAAACGCAAGCGCGTTGAAGGTAAGCGTAAACAAGGAGAGCGAAAACGCTCGCGCTCCAAAAAGGCCATCGAGGACTGAATCCTGAGCGCCGCTCTTTGATCTGATCACCGCGCGGACGCGGCCTGACTCTTCTTTTCCTCAGTCGAAGCCAGCATCAGATCGAAATTTATCACCCGAAAGACCAGTTCCCTGAAATCGTTTGGCGGAAGCACCCGCCGCGCATCGCTTGTAAAACGCAGGGCGCTCTCGCCCGGAGGGAGCGTGAATGTTTTGGAAAACGGCTGCCCCTTCCAATCAACTTTCGCCTGATCGTTGAAGAGCCGGCTCTCCATCCGCACAGTCCCGCCGTTATCGGCGGCCAGGATCATGTCCAGCTTCACCTGCTGTTGTCTCGAAGTCCGGTTGACCAGTTTCATCACGCCTTCGGCCCCGCACCATCGCCAGCTTCTGTCCTGGCCGAACTCCGGATCGGAAAAGCCTGTTTGCCAGACGGCGATCACCGGCTGCAGCGCCGCTTCGCGCTTTGCCGCCCACTGTTCCTGCGGGTATTGCTCTTTCAGTTTCTGTTGAAAGCCTGTCAGGTTGAAAAAGACCTGCCGCTGGTTCGGGCTGATGATCGGAGTCGCAGAGAGAACGCCGGACAATTCATTTTCGATCTTCGCGCCGTTGTCAGCGTAGCCAAAACGGTCAACGTAAACGCCGCTGAAACCGGCCCAGGCCAGCGTCTCGACCATCTCTCGCGCCGGTTTCCTCGCCACGCCGCGCGACCAGATGTCGTCCTCGCGTCCCTTGATCGCGCCATAACTCCACCGCAACCACCGGCTGTGCAGATAAGGCCGCGCCTGGTCGTAATCGCTCATCCGGTTGATCCTGGGGTTTTCGGGGAACGACATCACAGGCAATTGAAAGATCATCGCGCCCGTCGGCAACTCCGATTCGATCTTCTTCACGAAGACTTCGTCGCTCATATATTCGTCGGTCAACCGCTGGTGGTCGGGCCGGAATCGCGGGCTGATCTGATCCAGCATCGCCAGAATCAGGATCAATCCGAGCGCCGCATGAAAAAACCACTGCCGCTTCCGCGAATCCGGACGCCGTCGAACGAATTCGTCCAACCACAACGCTACCGCGAACAGCGCGAAGAACGCGATGAAAATGCTGATGCGGTTGTAAGCTCTGACCTGCGGCAAACCGAAGAAGGCCACCAGCGATCCGAATCCGCCGATCACGCCCAGCAATAACGCCGCGCCCGTAAACAGGCTCAAGTAGTTTCGGAGGCCGGTCGAACCTTCCGCGCTCAATCGCTCGATCTCAGGTTTGTGGAAGAACAGGCGCCAAAGCAGGCCCAAAAATCCCAGAGCGCCGATAACGCCCAACGACGCGTCGTCGTTCTCGTTGATCAGTGGCCGCATGTTGTAATCAACCTTCACGTCCGAAAGCCACTCGATACGGTGCCATCTGACCGGCAGAATCAATTGCGCGATGCGCAAGCCGTAAACGTCGGCGTCGCCCGCCAGCCGCCGCACGAAATGGACGCTGCCCTGATCCGAAAATCGCGTGACGCTCGGCGCCAGGTTGATCGTGACGACGGTGAAGATCAGAGCGACGAGTAAGCCCGGCAGTAGCAACGCGCGCGCGTCTTTCCCGCGCAACGCCACCAGTCCCCCCGCCGCCAGCAGAAAGAAACACGAAAAAAAGGCGTAGTAATAACCCGCCGATCCGACCAGCAGGCAGAGAATCAGACTGAAGATGAGTTTCGGATCGCGCCAGTTCAGGCGCTGGCCGCCTGTCTTCTCATCGCGCAAAAACATCTCTCCTCTGCAAATCCACAACACGACCATCACTACCAGCGGAACGAAATAATAGGCTGACAGGAAGAGATGATGCTGGCCACGCGCGAAATGAAACGGCAGAAACGTGTAGAGCAAACTGACGAAGATCGCCACGCCCCACGAAACGCCGAATCGCCGAAATACGTAAAGCGCGCTGACGACCGTCAGCGGAAAGCCGAGCAGGAAGAAAAAATTGAGGACGAGCGGATAATGCTTCGTGGCGAGCGTCATCAATTTCAGCAGCGCAAAATAGAAATTGTTGTCCGAAGTCGGCGCGTCGCGCAGATCGAGTTTGTCAGGCGCGGCCAGCGATTCGTTATCCAGATACCATCCGTGATCAATCATTCCTTTGGCCACCAGGTGATAAAACATCGAGTCGCCTTGATAAGTGAACGGGATGCGGAAATGCGCGTGGCGCAAATCCATCGCCCAGACGAGCGCCAACAGACACAACACGAGCGCGACCGCATAACCCAGCAGGTTTTGCGCCCCTGGCCACGTGACAACTCGCATCATGATTTTGGGTTCAGTCGCAGAACTATCCGCGATGGGTTTCTGTTCGAGCGCCATCTTCTCTCCTGTTATTTGTTGACGAGTGGAAATGTGTTGGCGGCGGCAGTCTACGCCGACCGGATTGTCTTGCCAAGCCTTTCGCTCCTGGCGATTCTCGGCTAAATTCGCGCGCGATTATGCAGACCGAAGATTACGAATACCTTTACAAATTAGAAGAGAATTTCTGGTGGTTCGCCGGGATGCGCGAAATCACCGCCGCGCTGCTCGATCCGTTTCTGCCGTCGCGCGACCGCGTGATTCTGGACGCCGGTTGCGGAACCGGAGGTAACCTTGAATGGCTCGCGCGATACGCGGGCGGCGGGCGCGTCGCAGGCATTGATCTGGTTTCGACGGCATTGAAATTCTGCCGCGAGCGAAATCACGGGCAGTTGGCTCAAGCCTCAGCGACCGATCTGCCCTTCGCCGACGAATCGTTCGATCTGGTGACGAGCTTCGACGTGCTGGTGCAGATTCCCGGACACGGCGCCGATGAGCAGGCGATGCGCGAAATGTTCCGCGTGTTGAAACCCGGCGGCGTCGCGTTCGTGCGCGGCGCGGCTTTTGAATGGATGAAGAGCGGCCACGACCGCGCGCTCGACACTCAGCGGCGATACAGCCTCGGCGAATTGCGCGAGAAGTTGCGGCGCGCAGGCTTCGAGATTCTGCGCGAGACTTACGCCAACAGCCTGCTTTTCCCCATCGCCGCGATACGCCGCCTTGCGCTCAAACGGCTCGGTCTTGCCGATAAAGGATCGGACGTCAAACCGCTGCCGAAAAATATGCAGTGGCTCAATCGCGCTTTGACGAACGCGCTGCTGTGGGAAGCAAGACATTTGCGTGATCCGAACGCGAAATTGCCCGCTGGTTTGTCGGCCATCTGCATCGCGAGCAAATCGGATCAGTACCGTGAGCGGTAGCAAGCGGGCGCCTGACAACTCGCAAATTGCCTCGCGTGATTCGTGAAGATAGAATTTATCGGTATGGAATCATTGCTGGGAAAAACCGAAAACGAATTGGTGGAATTCGCTAAGGTGATTGGCGAGGCGCCGTTTCGTGGCAAGCAGATTTATCAGGCCATCTACGCGCGCCGTGCGATGGACATTGCCGGGATGACCGAATTGTCGAAAGATTTACGCGAGAAGCTGAATTCGATTGCGCGCGTTACTGAGACGCAAATCGTCAACGCGTTCTTTTCGGTGGACGGGACGCGGCGATATTTGCTCCAGCTCGGCGACGGGCGCGAAGTCGAAGCAGTCTTCATGCCCGAAGAGCGCCGCGACACCATCTGCATCAGTTGCCAGGTCGGATGCGCCGTCGGCTGCGGTTTCTGCATGACAGCGCAACTGGGCGTCAAACGCAGCATGACCGCAGGCGAAATCATCTCGCAGGTCGTGATCGTGCTAAACGAAGTTTATGGCGTGGGCGTCGAACCGCCGCACGGAACCAATCTGGTGTTTATGGGAATGGGCGAAGCGTTTTTGAATTACAACGAAGTCATGAAATCAATCCGGATTATGGCCGACGAGAAAGGCATGGGAATCAGCCCGAAGCGCGTCACCGTTTCGACCTCCGGCATCATTCCGCGCATTTACGATTTCGCGCGCGAGCCGTTCAGACCGCGTCTGGCGATCTCACTCTCGGCGACAACCGAAGAGCAGCGAACACGTCTCATGCCGATCAACAGCAAATACACGCTGGCTGAATTGATGAAAGCCTGCCGTGAGTACCCGCTGGGCGAGCGCGAACGGCTGACGTTTGAATACGTGATGCTCGACGGCGTGAACGATTCAGACGAGGACGCACGACGGCTGGTCAAACTGCTCAACGGCATTCGAGCCAAAGTGAACCTGATCCCGCACAACCCAGCGCCCGAGTTGCCGTATCGCGCGTCGCCGATGGAGCGCATCCTGAGCTTTCAGAAGATTCTGGTTGATAAGGACGTGCCCGCGTTTATTCGCAGACCGCGCGGACAGGACATTTCGGCGGCGTGCGGACAACTGACAACGCGGCGCCAGGCGAATGGATGAAAGAAAAAAAGTAACTGCTCAGCCTTTCTTCGTGCAAGCGGGACGGTCTGATTTTAGGCAGGTCGTTTACGGCCTGCCGTCAAAGGCAAACGATTTTCACGTCGCGCAGCGGCGGTTGAAACCAGCGTCGCAATTGATTCAATCGTCAGATCGTGAATTGTGACCTGGTTGCGATAGTTTGGTGAACAAACCTGCATGCAAACACCTCCCGATTACATCGTCCTGGGAAGCGGCGTCGCCGGACTTCGCGCCGCCGCTGAACTGGCTCGCGAAGGCCGCGTCGTCGTCCTGACCAAAGACCGACTGGACGAATCGAACACCGAATACGCGCAGGGCGGCGTCGCCGTGGCGATGTCGGATGACGACGAAATCTCGCTTCATTTTGAAGACACGCTGAACGCAGGCGCGGGTTTGTGCGACGAAAAGGCCGTGCGCACGCTGGTTGAAGAAGGCCCGCGCTACATCACAGAATTGATCGAATGGGGCGCGCAGTTCGACCGGCAGGAGGGCGCGCTGGCTTTCACTCAGGAAGCCGCGCACTCGCGCCGCCGCATCCTGCACGCGCACGGCGATTCGACCGGGCGCGAGATCGTCCGCTCGCTGATCGCGCACGCCAAAAAGAATCCGAACATTCAACTGACGGCGCACGCCGCGACCGTCGGCTTGATTGTTGAAAACGAGCGATGCGTCGGTGTGCGGTTCATTGATCCGAACGAGAGTTTGCGGCGGGAGATGTACGCGCGCGCGGTCGTGCTGGCGACAGGCGGCGCGGGGCAGGTCTTCGCGCAAACTACAAATCCGAGCATTGCGACTGGCGATGGGATGGCGATGGCTTATGCGGCGGGCGCGACGATGTGCGATCTGGAGTTCGCGCAATTTCATCCGACCGCGCTGGCGCTCGCTGACGCGCCACGATTTTTGCTCAGCGAAGCGTTGCGCGGCGAAGGCGCGATCCTGCGCAATCACGCAGGCGAGGCTTTCGCCAAAAAATATGATGATCGAGGCGAACTGGCGCCGCGTGACATCGTCGCCCGCGCAATCGTCGCCGAGATGGAGCGCACGCGCGAACGCTGGATGTATCTCGACCTCACACACCTCAAAGCTGATTTCCTGCGCCAGCGGTTCCCGAATATTTTCGAGACCTGTCTGCGTTACGGGCTGGATTTGACGAAGGATCAGTTGCCGGTCAGTCCCGCCGCGCATTACGTGATGGGCGGCGTGAAAACCGACACGCGAGGGCGCACGACTTTGAAAGGTTTGTACGCGGCGGGCGAAGTCGCCTGCACGGGCGTTCACGGCGCGAACCGGCTGGCCAGCAATTCACTGCTCGAAGGGTTGGTCTTCGGCGCGCGCGCAGGCTCGGCCGCCATCGAAGATTCGTTGCCGCAGCCAAACCGATCCGAGCCATCCCCGGTCGAATTCGATCTCTCCGAATGGCGCCTGGATCAGCGAGCTAAAAACCGCGTGCAGGAAGTGATGTGGCTCAAGGCAGGTCTGATTCGCCGCGCTGAAGATTTGCGCGGCGCGGTTGAAGAACTCAGCAGGATGGCCGAAGAGAACGTCAACGAACGTACGAAGAATTTTGTGACGCTGGCAAAATTGATGGCCGAGGCCGCGTTGTGGCGCGAAGAGAGCCGCGGCGGCCATTTCCGCGAAGACTTTCCCGCGCGCGATGATCAGCGCTGGCGCATACATTCCGCTCAACAAATCAATCAGCCGATTCGGGCGGCCAATCGAATCAGCGAAGAGTGATCTTCATTCAATTGCGCGCCAACCGCGCCTGCGGGCGCAACAATCCGCCGAGCGCGATCTTTTCTATTTCGTTTGCGACATCGGCGCCCGTCAATTTGCCGTCCGGGCGATACCAGCGCGACAACCAGAGCAGCATTCCGAACATGCTGAACGCGGCGACAGTGGCATCCACTTCTTTCAGCTTGCCCTCGCTCTTCAATTGCCGCAGCGTGTCGCGCATCAGGTCGAGGTAAACACGCTTGCGCTGCAACACCCTGCGGCGGTGGGCGGGAGTCAAGCCGGCTATCTCGTCATTGAGCACCGTCAGCGGGCTGTAACCTTCGGGCGCGCTCCCCGAAATGATCAGCAAAGCGTGATTGCGGATGATTGCGCGCAACCGCTGCTCGGCGTCGGCGACCGCGCGCGCAGGCGTGATGACGTGGGTTTCCAGCCGATCCATCCCGAAATTCATGATTGCGAAAAGCAAATCCTGCTTGCTCTTCACATAATGATAGATGCCGGCTTTGGTGATGCCTACGGCGTCGGCAATGTCGCTCATCGAGGTGGCGTCATAGCCCTTGTCGCAGAAAATCTTCGCCGCCACGTAATAAATTTGATCCAGCCGATTGGGTTCTTCGGAAGCAGCCGGTTTCTTCTGTGGTCTCATTGCCATTTTTTCTTCAGGAGGCGCTCGGCCCAGGTGATTTTCAGATGAGCGGCAGATAACTTACCGCCCGGTCAGTCTACGCAGGCGTTACGGGGCTGTCAACGAATTGGCCTATTCGCGGTTAACGACCGGAAAAATTGGGCTGCCGTTTTTCAATAAACGCGCGCACGCCCTCCTTATGGTCTTCAGTCATTCCGCAGCGCAGATGCGTTTCAGCTTCGCGGTCGAGCATCGTGCGGAAATCCGTCGTCGCCGCCAGATTCACGTTGGCTTTCATGTAACGATAACTCGTCAGGGGGCCGTGAGCGATGCGCGACGCAATCTCGGCGGCCTGCGATGGCAAACTTTCGTGCGCGACTACGCGGTTGAGCAAACCGATGCGGTGAGCTTCAGCCGCGTCAATGATCTCAGAAAGGAAAAACAGTTCTTTGGCCTTCGGCGCGCCCGCGTAATGCTGAAGCAGCCACGTCACGCCGAAATCTCCGCCGAACCCGACCTTCGCGTAAGCGGTTCCGAACTTCGCCTGATCGGAAGCAATGCGCAGGTCGCAGGCCAGACAAACGCCCAGGCCTGCGCCCATCGCGTGGCCGTTGACGGCGGCGATAGTCACTTTCGGCGAATTGTAGAGCAGCCACGACAGTTCCTGAGCCTGACGCAAGCCGTCAATCTGTTCTTCGAGCGTTTGCGGCGCGTCGCCTTCGCGCGCCATCCCATCCGCCATTTTGGATACGTCGCCGCCCGCGCAGAAAGCACGCCCCGCGCCCGTCACGACAATCGCGCCGATTTCGGGATCGAGGCTCCACCGCTTCAGGCAATCAATTGACCCAACGATCAGATCGTGGCTCAAAGCGTTGAGCTTGTCTGGACGATTGAACGTCAGCGTTGCGACTCTGTCTTTGACCGAGGTCAGGATCACATCTTCAGCCATGAGTTTTCCTTTCGTTATTCAACAACACCCAGTGAAGCGTTCCGTAATCTCCTCTTCGTTTCAACGGCCTTTGAAATTCGGCTTGCGCTTTTCGTGAAACGCGGCGGTTCCCTCTTTCACGTCTTCGCAGTAGTTGGTCACCAGCGTTCCGAGCGCGGCGTCTTCCAGCGCGTTCTCCAAATCCATCATCTGCTGTTTGTACATCATCCGCTTGGTGATCCTGATGGCGATTGGCGGGCCATCGGCGAGTCGTTCGGCCCATTGCCGTGCGGTCGTCATCAATTCTGCGTCGGGCACGACTTCAGTCACCAACCCAAGTTCTTTCGCCTGGCGCGCCGGATAGACTTCCGAAAAGAGCGACATCTTCAGCGCTTTCTCCACGCCCATAAACCTGGGGAAGAACCACGCGCCGCCTTCGTCCGGCATCAACGCGAACTTCAAACTTGTGTCACCCAGTCTTGCGCTTTCAGCCGCGATGCGGAAATCGCAGAGCAGCGCCAGCGTCAATCCGCCCGCGACAGCCGCGCCATTCACCGCCGCGATGACCGGCTTGTCGAACCGCCACAAAAACCGTGCGAGTTGATGAAAGTTCTCGCGCATCTCAAGCTGCGATTCCAGGCGATGGCCGCGATAACGCGCCGGATACTGAAAATCGCGCGAGATGTCTCCGCCAGAACAAAAGCCGCGCCCCGCGCCGGTAATGATCACCACCCTGGTTTCATCATCATCGCGGGCGTCGGACAGCGCGGCCAGAATCTCGTGAATCATCGTCTCCGAGTAAGCGTTCAACTTCTCAGGACGGTTCAAAGTCACCGTGGCGACACGGTTTTCTTTCGCGTACAGAATCTGGCTGAATTCCATCTCGATCCTCCTGCGATAAGCTGTTTTTCTAATGTCGTTGTTTGAAGAAGTTTGCCAGCCACTTTATTGACAGGCCATGGACCCGCGCCTAAACTTACCGACCGGTAAGTTCACTGTCAAGCAAAAGTCAATCGCTGCGCTCTTCAGGCGCATTTGACCGGTTCCCAGGTTTCGACGCCTTCCGATTTCTATGAATAAAAACTGGCTGGATCGTTTCGCCCAGGTGATGGGGCGTTTCGTGCCTGACGCGATCACCGCCTGCGTCATGCTCCTCGTTCTGCTTTTTGCGATAGCCCTTGCGCTCGGCAATTCCCTGTCGAAGACGATGGAGGCTTATTACCAGGGGCTGTGGATGCTGTTGCCGTTCACGATGCAGATGACGCTGATCATCACGCTCAGCGCTGTTCTCGCCTCGACGCCGTTCTTCAGAAAGGCCGTCGTCACGTTATCGCGGATTCCTAAGACAACCAATCAAGTCGTCGCCGCTGGCGTGTTGATGACCGCGATAGCCTCTTATCTGTACTGGGGTCTGGGACTCACGCTTGGCCCGATCATCGCCGTCTATTTCGCGCGGGAGGCCGAACGCAAAGGCATCAGGATTGATTTCCTCTTCTTCCTGGCCGTGATCTGGGCCGCGAACGCCGTCTGGCAATTCGGGTTTTCGGCCAGCGCGCCGCTGCTCGTGGCCACGCCCGGCCACTTTTTGGAAAAGACTATCGGCGTTCTTCCTCTCTCGACTACCATCTGGTCGGCGGCGGCGATCATTCACGAAATCGTTTTCACGGCGGCGTTGATCGGCGCGGGATGCTGGTTGATGCCGAGGGAAGGCAGGCCCATCTCGCATTTTCCCGGCACAAGCAAATTGACCGAAGAGGCCGAAACCGAAAAGGAAGAATCCCTGACCGAATCGCAGCGGATGGAGCGAAATTCGATCTTCCCGGTCGCGCTTTGCGTGATGCTGGCGGGATGGCTCTACTTTCATTTCATCGCTCAGCGGAAGAGCCTAGACATCAATTCGCTCAACACGATTCTGCTGCTCCTGACCTTTCTGCTTCACCGCAACGTTCACAGGTTCACTCAAGCCTTGCAAAAAGCGGTCCTGTCAGCCTGGCCGGTGATTGTGATCTATCACCTGTACGCCGGAGTCGCGGGACTGATCCAGTACACGAATGTCGGCGAGAAGCTTGCGGGAGTTGTGGTTTCGATTTCAACGCCTCTGACATTCCCGTTGCTGACGGCGATCATCGGCTCGGTCTTCGCGATCTTCATTCCATCGAGCGGCGGCCAGTGGGCGATCCAGGGGTTCGTCACGTCGAAAGCGGCAATGGAAGTCGGCGTCTCAGTTCAGCGCGGCATTCTGGCGATGAGCGTCGGCGATCATATGGGCAACCTGACTTCACCGTTCTGGTATGTGATCATCGCCGGAATCGCACACGTGGATTTCAGAAGCTTCTTCGGCTACGGACTGCTGTTCGCTGCGATCTGGTTCGTGATCGGAGCGGTGGTATTTACTTTTGCGCCTTGTTAGCTGCTTTCGGGCTGTCGGCGCTATTTCATGCTCGGCAGCCATTGCCCGTGCGAAACATTGCCCGGAGCGATTGACGGTGAAATCGCCGCGGGCTGGCCGGGTGGCGGTGGCGCGGGCATGTTTTCCGAAGACGAAACGGCATTTATCTCCGAAGCCGTCTGGCCCAGCTTCTCCGCCAGATAGAGCGTAATCGGTTTATCAATCCGCAATTCGCCGGCCGCTCCTTCGTCGTGAATCGCGCGGCGCAGCAATTCGGGCAGGTAACGAAGCAGGAGCATGTATCCAAGCTCACCGCCGCCGCCCATCTGGTTGACGATTGCCAGAAATTCTCTGACCACCCCGGCCAGTTCTTCTCTATCCAGCCGCTCCCACCATCGTTCGTAATCGCGCCCAGCCTGGATGTCGGCGATGGCCAGCATCAAACGGCGGAACGACTCGGGAAGTGAATCCCACAATGCGCTGCGCGCGCCCGCCGGAACGTTGTCGGCTCCGGGCAGCAACCCTTCCAGCGTGAAGGCGCGTTCAGGCACAAGATGACTTTCGCGCAACACGCGCAGGTAATCGTCGGCGGCGATCTGAAATTGAGGCTCCTCGGCCTCCTTGTCCGAAGGGCCTCCGCGCGGCGTGGTGACCGGTTGCGAGCTTAAAAGTTTGATGAAGCCGTAGCGCGGCGAACGCATGCCAAGCTCGACCCGATACGTCCTGTCCGGGAAGACATTGAACCAGTATTCGCGCGCGAAAGCAGCATCGAAGAAGACCGAGATGTTGTTGGTCTCGTCAACGAGCTTGAGCGACGTATGAAAGTCGCCGGTTGCGGGAAATATCTTGCGCAGACGATCGAACGGGTCGTCCTTCAACTGCCAGTAAACGAAGATGCGGAACGGGTCCTGCACCATCGCGCGCATCATGTCGAAATCGTAATGCGACGGAATCGGCAGCCCCGTGTCAACGATAGGCTCGGCGGGAATAGCTTCTTCAACCGCTTCGGCGGGCGGTTCATCGAGCACGATGACTGGCTCGAACGGATTACGTTCAACGGTCGGAATCAATGATGAAAGGTCAAAGAAAAAGGGCACGGGTATCCTCTCAAATTAGTGATTTGGCAATGAGGAGAGATTACTGAAATACCGGAATGAACGGAACAAACGGAAATCAGTCTGGCCCTGAAGCTATTCCGTCTATTACGTCATTTCCGTTGCTCCGTTATCTCTCCTGGCATCCCCATTACCTCAAATTTATAGTTTGATGGCACGGCTCAAACACGTTCGATAATAGTTGCGACGGCCTGGCCCCCGCCGATGCAGAGTGTGATCAGCGCTGTGCTCAGGCCGCGACGTTCGAGTTCGTCAATCGCCGTTCCCAGAATCATCGCGCCGGTCGCGCCCAGCGGATGGCCGAGCGCAATCGCGCCGCCATTGACGTTGACTCGTTCGGGATCAACGCCGAGGTTGCGCATCGTCTGCATCGGCACGACCGCGAAAGCTTCGTTGATTTCCCAGAGGTCAATGTCCTTCGGAGTCATCCGCAATTGAGCCAGCGCTTTTTTGGAGGCTGGCGTCGGCGCGGTCAGCATGATTACCGGCTCGGCGCCGGCGGTGGCCATCGCCCTGATCCTGGCTCTCGGCTTCAAGCCGTGAGCTTTCACGTAATCTTCCGAAGCGACCAGGACGGCAGCGGCGCCATCAACGATGCCGCTGGAATTTCCGGCGGTGTGAACGTGTCGAATCTCGCCGGCCTGCGGATATTTTTTCAGCGCCATCTGGTCGAGCGTTTCGCCATTCGGCCCGACGGCCTTGCTGCCCCACGCGACAAACGACGGTTCGAGCGCGGCCAGACCTTCGAGCGTCGTGTCAGGGCGCGGGAACTCGTCAACTTCGAGCGCGACCGCGCCGGTTTCAGGATCGCGCACGGCAAACAAACTTCTTTTGAAATAGCCTTCGCGTTGCGCCTGAGCCGCGCGTTGCTGCGAACGGAGCGCGAATTGATCAATCTCTTCGCGGCTGAAATTTTCGAGCGTGGCGATCAGGTCTGCGCTGATTCCCTGCGGAACCTGAAAATGCTTCTTGCGCAAATGCGGGTTGTTACCGTCCAGACCGGCTCCGTCCGCTCCCATCGGCACACGCGACATGCTTTCGACGCCGCCGCCGACAACCAGCCGCTGCATCCCCGACATCACGCCCATCGCGGCGAAATTGACGGCTTGTAGTCCGGAGCCGCAATAGCGGTTGAGCGAAACGCCAGTCACTTCGAGCGGCCAATCCGCCGCCAACACCGCCATTCGCGCGATGTCGCCGCCCTGCTCGCCGGCCTGCGAAACACATCCGATCACCACGTCGTCAACATCGCTCTTGTTGATCCCGGCGCGTTCGGCGAGATGGTTGAGAGACTGGGCGAGCAATTCGTGCGGGTGAATGTTGTTGAGCGCTCCCTTACCCATCCTGCCGCGTCCGCGCGGAGTGCGAATTGCATCAATGATGTAAGCCATTTTGTTCACCTCTCTGATTATTTCTGGATTTGTCGGCGTGAAAGTATGCTTCAACCGCCAGAATGACACAACACGTCAACTGATCAACCGCAGCGTGAGCGGATAACGATACGCCTCGCCGTTGGCGGCTTTGACCGAGGCGATGATCGTCAGAACAACTCCCCCAATCCAGATCACCGCGAGGAGCAAAAAGCCCACCAGGACGATGACGAGCACGCCGCTGATGAGCGCGTAAATGCACAGGCTGATCTGGAAATTGAGCGATTCCCTGGACTGGTCAGCCACAAACGGCGACTCATCCTTCTTCATCAGGTAGACGATGAGCGGAGCGATGACGTTCCCGAACGGGATGGCGAAAAAACCTACGAGCGCCAGCAGGTGAGACAACATCCCCCAGTTTCGTTCTTCTCTCGTGACGGTGTACATGAATTTTCCTCCGTGTGGTTTTGGGATCAACTGCGAACCCAAGTATGCTCAAGCCAGCGAATTGGCGCAAGAAGCGCGGAGGGGAGAGTACGGAGAAGACGGAAATAACGGAACAAACGGACAGGCCAACCGGTTCTTTTTTCCGTTTGATCCGTTATTTCCGTCTTTTCCGTACTCTTTCTCCGTCTTTCTTATCGGAGTCTTTCGAGAGATCGAAAAATCAATTCGCCTGAACATTGGCAAGCCTGCGACTGCTTGCTAAACTGCGCGCGCTATGGATAAGGCAAGGGTTTTGATTGTTGACGATGAACAAGCCGCTCGCGTCGGTCTGAGCGAGATTATCAGCGCGTGGGGTTACGAGACACAATCAGCCAGTGATGGTGTGGAAGCGCTGGAGATTGCAAACGAGTTTCACCCCGGCGCCGTGATCACAGACGTATTCATGCCGCGCCTCGATGGTTTCGGCCTGCTCGCCCGGTTGCGCGAAGAATACCCCGAAACCGCAGTCGTGCTGCTGACCGGTCAGGGCAGCATCGAAGACGCAGTGCGCGCCGTAATCGAGGAAGGCGCATTTTACTATTTCGAGAAACCGATCAACACGCGGCAATTGAACGTCGTGCTGCAACGCGCCATAGAACGCGCGGCGACGCAGCTTGAAAACACCCGGCTGCGCCGGCAACTCGGCGAATACGGCGTTTTCGGACGGCTGGTCGGCAACTCGCATGCGATGCGGCAGATTTACACGACTATCGAACAGGTGGCCACTTCCGCCGTCTCCGTGCTGATCACCGGAGAATCAGGCACGGGCAAAGAAGTCGTCGCCAACACGATCCACCAACTCAGCCCGCGCGTTTCGCGTCCGTTCGTCGCCATCAACTGTTCGGCGATTCCCGAATCGCTGATGGAGTCGGAACTCTTCGGTCACGAACGCGGCGCCTTCACCGGCGCAATCGCCCGGCGCGAAGGCTGTTTCGAGTTGGCCAACACCGGCACGCTCTTTCTGGACGAAATCGCCGAGATGCCGGTGATGTTGCAGGCCAAACTGCTGCGCGTTCTGGAAGACCGCAAGGTGCGGCGGCTGGGCAGTTCAAAGGAAGTCCCGGTTGACGTGCGCGTTCTGGCGGCGACGAACAAAGACCCGCACGAAGCCGTCCGGCGCGGCGAATTGCGCGAAGACCTGCTTTACCGCCTCAATGTCATTCACATCAAAATGCCTCCGCTGCGCGAACGCCGCGAAGACATCCCGCTGCTGGCCGAGTTCATGGCCAAAGAACTGAGCGACCGTCACGGCCGGCCCGCCCGCATGGTTTCGCCCGAAGTTCTGGAAGCGTTCTCCCGGCATCAATGGCCCGGCAACGTGCGCGAGTTGCGCAACGTGATAGAACACGCCGTCGTCGTTTGCGAAAGCCAGCGGATCGAGAAACAGCATCTGCCGCCAGCCATGTTCGACGGCAGCTCGATGCGCAACGAGGATTCGATCAACCTGCCGATCCCGATCTCGCTGGACGAAGCCGAACGCCAGTTGATCCTCAAAACGCTGATCAAAACCAACAACAACAAGACGCGCGCGGCGGACCTGCTTCAAATCAGCCTGAAGACGCTGCACAACAAATTGAAGGCTTACCGCGAAGAGAACGAAGATTGAGAATTACCCGGCACGCAAAGATCAAAGATCGGCGACAGCTTTTGGAGTGCGGTAGCTTGGCGCCGCTTTGATAATCTTTTCCGTCATTGCGATTCAGCAGCAGCAATTGGTCGGTTCTGTCATTCGCGCAACTCATCGGCCTGGTTATTTCGGGATCGTTCGCGCAGCCGCTGAGAATCAGGAATCTGTTTTTCGCCAGCGCGGCGATGCTGGCGCTGTTCGCCGGCTTCGGATATTTTCGCTTGCCTGCTCAGGCGAAGGCGGCGGTGGCAGCGGCAGCAAGCGCGATGAGCCATCGTTGTCGCCTCCTGGCAATCAGGCTATGATTCCGCGTGATGCATGTGCACGCGACAAAAGAAGATTATCTGATCAAAGGTCACAACGGGCTGGAGACCGCCGTCATCCTTTCGGAAGATTACGCCCAATTATTCGCCAAAAGGAAATTTATGGAGCGTGAATCAGTCAAAGACGCGCTGAGGCGTTTGAATGAGAGCGGCGCGCATTACTGTCTGGTGGGCGGAATGGCGCTGGCTCATCATTCCGTTCCGCGCCTGACCCAGGACGTGGACGTAATGGTTTTGCCGGAAGATATGCCGCTGGTTCAACAGGCGCTGCAAGGACATCACCAACGCGGAACCGCTGTGGTGTTGATCTTCCAAATCGGCGAAACCCGCATAGACGTCATCCCCGCCAATTTGAGAGCCAAGCGCGCGGCAGTGCTCGGCTGCATTGACGACACGCTGGACGATCTGCCGGTGAAGGTCGTCAACCTGCGCGATCTGATCTTTCTGAAGATGCTGGCCGCGCCAGACCGTCCGGAAATGTCGAAACGTATGCGAGACGAGTCTGACATCGTTGAATTGATCGAATTCAACTCTGAGAAAATTTCAGCCGAAGACATCGCATACATTTGCCGAACTTTGCTGGCGATGGTCTATACGCCGGAAGATATGCAAAAGTATCGCGCACAAATCGAATGGCTTAACGGTATCCTGGAGAAATTAGGGCTGAGCGATCTTCGTTATGATCTGCAATAACATCCTGCGATGTCGGACGCGTGGCCTACAGGCGTCTGAATAGCAGTGAAATGGTCATTGCGAACCCGATCACGATCACGATTCGCCGCACGGCCTTCTGTCCGATCTTTCTGGCTATGCCCGCCGCGCCGTAGCCGCCGATGATCGAGCCTGCGGCCATCAAGACCGCGCTCGGCCAGTCAATCAAACCGGCGATCACGAAATAGACAGCCGCGACTCCGTTGATCATCGAGCCGAAGATGTTCTTCAACCCGTTCATCTGATAAATGTCGCTCAAGCCCATCAGCCCCAGCACAGCCAGCATCAGGATGCCTATCCCGGCGCCGAAATACCCGCCGTAAACCGCAACCAGAAACTGATAGAAACTCGCGCCGATCATCCAACTCGCCGTCGCCTCCTGTTGAGCTGACTCATCCGACCGCAGCCGGCGCCGGATCGGCTCCTGAACCATGAACAGAATCGTGGCGAATAGAACGAGGTATGGAACCAGGGCGGCGAATGTCGCTGGAGGAGTTCGTTTCAACAACACTGCGCCGACTATGCCGCCAAACACGCTGGGGATCAACAGGTAAAGGAATTTTCGCGGTGCGCGAAGCGCCTCCTGACGATACCCATAAGCGCTCGACCACGCGCCCGGCACAAGCGCGAGCGTACTGGTCGCGTTGGCGATTATTTCAGGACGACCCGTCCAGATCAGGGCCGGAAATGTGACCAGCGTGCCGCCGCCCGCGACCGAATTGATCATCCCGGCCACTACCGCCGCGCCGAACAACAGAATGCCTTGAACCAAAGTCATAGCAATCTACCCGGAAATAGAAATGCGCCGCTCAGGATCAAATCTGATCTAACTGAGCGGCGCGAATTCAGCCCGTCGCTGCAAGTCCGGCCTCACTGACCGAGAGTAGTCGGCCAACCGCCGCGCGTGTAGTAATCGCTGACGGTGAAGGCCAGCATGATGATCAGCCAGAAGATGCCCGACACGACGATCAATTGCGTCAGCCGTGAACTCCAGCGCACGTGCATGAAGATCATCACGACCGCAGTCGCCTTGATCACGGCGATGGTCATCGCCACGATGATGTTCAGCGGTGGCCAGATGTGTTCGAGGTCGTATTTGGCCACGAAGACCGTCAACCCGGTCATCACCAGCAGCAGCGTGAAGACGCCGATGTAATATTTGAGCGGATTATCAGGATGCGCATGAGAATGTTCAGCCATAAGTTATTCAAAGCCTCTTTCAATTTATCAATGTCCGCCGGGAGTGAAGTGATATCCCGTCAGGTAGAGCAGTGGGAAGAGGAAAATCCAGACGATGTCAACGAAGTGCCAGTAAAGGCCACTGATTTCGACGGGCGAGTTGTAATTCTTAGTGAACTTGCCTCGCTGCGCCATGATAATCAGCGTGATCAAGATGCCCGCCCCAACAATCATATGCACGGCGTGCAGCCCGGTCATTAGAAAATATATCCATAGAAAAACATGCACAGCTTGTTGTTTTTCCACAGGGATCGCATGCTCCCCTTCACTGGGGGGATTCCAAGTCGCTGCCGCCGGAAAAAGGCCGTCGTGAATCTTCGTCGAATACTCGACGTATTTGATCCCCAGGAAGGCCAGGCCCAGGATCAACGTGAGCGCGAGAAAAGCCAGGAGTTTCTTCCGGTCACCCTTCTGGGAATAATAAACCGCCATCGCCATTGTCAAACTGCTGACGATCAGCACAACCGTATTCGTGCCGCCCAATTTCACATTCAACAGATGGCTGCCAAAAAGAAATCCTTCCGGATAGGTCGTTCGATAGATCGTATAAGCCAGGAACAGCCCGCCGAAAAACATGATTTCCGTGAGCAGGAATATCCACATTCCGACCATTCCCGCTTCCTTCTGCTGTTCCATGCTGACGAAATGATGCGCCAGCCCTTCGACGTGAGTCGCGTGTTCAGCCACGATAATTCTCCTCTTGGTGGTTGGTGGCTGGTGACTGGTGGCTGGTCAAAAGCTTTTCAACCAACCAGCCAGCAACCAGCCACCAACCGCCTTTTTTATGCTCTTTGCAATTCGGCCTGACGGGCCTGTTTGATCTCTTCGACGTTCTCGAATTCATACGGCTCGTGCGTGACCACAGGCTGGTAAGTGAAATTCTCGGTCGGCGGCGGCGATGAAGTCTGCCACTCCAGACCCGAAGCCATCCAGGGGTTGGGGCCGACCTTCTCGCCGTATTTGATTGACCACGCCAGGTAAATCACCGGCAGCGTGAATCCGACCGCGAGGATTGAAGCGCCCGCGCTCGACAAAATATGCAGCACCTGGAATTCGGGCACGTAAGCGTGATAGCGGCGCGGCATTCCCAACTGGCCCAGGACAAACTGCGGCAGGAACGTCAGGTTGAAGCCGATGAAAATAATCACCGCCGAGATTCTGCCCAAAAATTCCGAATACATCCGGCCAGTGATCTTCGGCCACCAGTAATGAATTCCGCCCAGGTAGCCGATCACCGCGCTGCCCACCATCACGTAATGGAAGTGCGCAACGACAAAGTAGGTGTCGTGCAGGTGAACGTCCAATCCCAGCGCGGCCAGAAACAAGCCGGTCATTCCGCCGATGGTAAACAGGCCCAGGAAGGCCAGCGCATAAATCATCGGCGTGTCAAACGAAACCGAGCCTTTGTAAATCGTGGCCGTCCAGTTGAAAGTCTTGATCGCCGACGGAATCGCCACCGCGTAGCTGATCAGCGAGAAGACCATGCCGGTGTACATTGACTGGCTGGTCGTGAACATATGATGCCCCCAGACCAGGAAGCCGAAGACCGCGATGGCCAGTGACGAAAAAGCCACAAAGTTATAACCGAAGATGCGCTTGCGCGTCATATTGGCGATCAATTCGCTGATCACGCCCATCGAAGGCAGGATCATGATGTAAACCGCCGGATGCGAATAGAACCAGAACATGTGCTGGAAGAGCACCGGGTCGCCGCCGAGTTTCGGATCGAAGATACCGATCTTGAGCGTTCGCTCGAAGGCCAGCGCCAGCACCGTGATCGCGATGACCGGCGTGCCGAGCACCTGAATCAAACTGGTCGCGTAATGCGCCCAGACGAAGAGCGGCAGACGGAACCAGGTCAGCCCCGGCGCGCGCATCGTGTGAATTGTCACCATAAAGTTCAATCCGGTCAGGATCGAACTGAAACCGGTGATGAAGATCGAGACGCCCGCAATCGTCACCTGACTGTTCGAATAGATCGAACTGTACGGCGGATAGAACGTCCAACCGGTGTCAATGCCGCCGCTGAGCATCGTGTAAAGCATCAGGCAGCCGCCGATGATGAAGATGTACCAGCTCAGCAAATTAAGCTTCGGGAAGGCCACGTCCTTCGCGCCCAGCATCAGCGGCAACAGGAAATTGCCCAGCACCGCCGGGATGGACGGGATCAGGAAGAAGAAGATCATGATCACGCCGTGCATCGTGAAGACGCGGTTGTACATTTCCGGCGTCAACAGATCGCCCTGCGGAGTGATCAGTTCCAGTCGGATGAGCGTCGCGTAAATGCCGCCGATGGCGAAGAAGAACGAGATCGAGAACAGATAAAGCAGCCCGATCCTCTTGTGATCCAGCGTCAGCAGCCACGATTTCACCGTCGTGCCGTTGTTCAGATAATTTACGCGGCTTTCAGTCGTTTCCATTACTTCGGTTGCCATAAAAGTACCTTATCAGTTCTGTTTCGGTTGTTCGCCTTGCGCAACGGGTTTTGCCGTCGTGCCCGTTGGTTGAGCCGCAGCGGGTTTCGCCGCAGGCTGCCCGGCAGGAGCCGCAGCGGCAGGTTTCGCCACCGCCTCGTTCTGCTTAGGCCCAATGGATTTTATGTATTGGATGATCATCGCCACCTGCTCTTCGGTCACCTGACCCTGGAAAGTGGGCATGATGTGCGGGTAACCGAGAACAGTCTTCGCGCCTGGGTTGAGAATTGATTCGCGGATGTACGCCTCGTCCATCTTCACTGTAGAGCCGTTCTCAAGTTTCACGTCAGAGCCGAACTGTCCGGCCAGTGACGGGCCGCGCCCGGCGTCCTGATCCTTGTGGCAGTTGTTGCAGGCCAGGCTGGTGAAGAATTTCTGTCCGGCCTCGGCGGGCGTCATCTCTTTGGGCGCGCCTCGCAGCCAGGCCTGGTAATCGGAGTAATCCTGCACGACGATCTTGCCGATCATCCCCGAATGCTGAGTGCCGCAGTACTCGGCGCAAAAGAGGTGAAAGGTGCCGGTCCTGGTCGGAGTGAACCAGGTCGTCGTGTAACGTCCCGGCACTACGTCGGTCTTGGTGCGGAACGCGGGAATGTAAAACGCGTGGATCACGTCCTCGCTGGTCATCGTCAGCTTGACGCGGCGTCCCAGCGGCAGGTGCAATTCGTTGATCTCGCGCTGTCCGTCCGGGTGCTGAGCGCGCCACATCCACTGTTTGCCGGTGACGAAAATTTCCAGCGCGTCCTTCGGGTCAGTGTACATCTGGTAATAGAGCTTGGCGCCCCACGCAAAGATGAACATCGCGATCAGAAACGGGATCACCGTCCAGGTGATTTCGAGCCTCATATCGCCTTCGATCTGCTCCGGGACTTCTCCCTGGCTGCGGCGGCGATATTTGATCAGGAAGATGACAGCCGCCGCGCTGATTCCGATGGTAAAGAAGGTCGTCAGCGCGATCAGAAAGAGATAGAACAGATCATATTCCAGAGCGAAACTCGACGCCTGCTCCGGCATAAATGGAATTTGAATCAAGAATGACGATGGGTTCATATCGAATGTCCGAGTTTGCGCTGCGCCGCAAGCCTCTCATCCTCATATTTCATATTTCATATTTCATATCAAATACGAAATATGGCATTACGGCGCGTTACCAGCCAAATGTTGCGTTTTCCACTGCGCCTCTTTCTGTTTCTCCCTGCGCCTCAGGAAAAAGAAGAGCGCCGCCAATGTCACCAGAGTCATGGTGGCGAAGATTCGCAGCAGGCGCGTTATCACCAGACCATAAGTTCCCCGTGTGGGGTCGTACATATAACAATAAAGAATGACCTGATCGGCGAGCGATCCGACCTTGCCCGCCGAAGCGTCAATCACTCCGAAACGCAGATCGCGCGGCGCGTACTCGATGCCGTAAAAATAACGCGAGACCTTACCCTGCGGCGTCAGCACCATAATTCCGCTGGCGTGGGCGTACTGTTTGCTCACCGGGTCCCAGATGTAGCGGAAGCCGACGGCTTTGGTCAGCGCCTGAATCGCCACTTCATCGCCGGTCAGAAAATGCCAGCCCTCTTCCGAGCCGGGTCTGTTGTACCGCCTTAAATATTCAGCCCTCTTCGCTGCCGCCAACTCCGGCTTTTCGCGCGGGTCGAAACTGACCGTCAAGTTGATGAACTCCTTGCCGGGAGTCATCGGCAGTCCCTTCATCGCGCCGAGCAATCCGGTCAGCACCTGCGTGCAAAGCTGCGGGCAATCGTAATAGACCAGCGACAGAATGACCGGCTTGTCTTTGAAATACTCGGCCAGTTTGACCGTCCGCCCGTTCTCGTCGCGGAATTCCAGATTGAGCGGAACCTGATTGTTCAAGAGTTGATCAATGCCGACATCTTTCAACACCGGCGGGCGCACGCCCGCCGGTTGCGCTGAAGCGCGAAGACCAGGAACGAACGGCAGCAGGCACAATGCGACCGCCAGCGAGTTGATGATGATTCGCCCGACGCCTTTCGATCCTTGTCGCTTACATCCAAACATCTTCACTATCTTTGCCTCCCTTTAATGCTTCTGAGGCTTCTCCTGTTGCGAATTATGCTGCGGTTGCGGCGGCGGCTGCTGCGACTGCGCCGGCAGTTGAGCCATTTGCGGAGCCGGTTGTGAAGCCGCTTGTTGATTCACGATCATCCGGCCACCGCTCGAATCGGCGTTGAGCACCAGTTTCCGGGTCGTCTCGGCCTTCTGCACCTCTTCGGTGATGGCCGCCGACGGCAGAGCCGCCAGTCCCTTTTCGGCCATCATCTCTTTTGCGCGGTCAATCGGGATGTGCGCGACGCCGGCGGACTTGTCAACCCAACCATAGTCGTTGATCTTCTCGTTCGTCTCTTTGCGAACCCGCTCCATCTCTTCCAGCGGGAGTTCGGTCGGAACGTTGGAAGTCGCGGTCGAATCCCGTCCTGGCGCGCCCTGCAACAAAGGCATCTGGCTTGGCGGCAGCTTCCGGCTCTGCGTTTCGACCTGCGTCGCGGCCTGTTCCTGATTCGGCGCGTCGAACTTTTTGAGGCCCCAGTCCAGACCTTTGACGACGACGAAGACAAACGCCGTGGCGACGAACAGGATGGCCAGAAACATCAGGATCGGTCTCGGCTGTATTGAACTGCTCTCGACCTGATTATTATCGTGATCGCCGTGTCCGTGATGTGGATTATGCTCACTCATATTTCAAATCCCGAATCTGAAATCTCAATGTCCCTCAAAACTCAAGACGTGCTCAGCTCTGGCCAGCACCTCATTCAACTGGGGATCGTTGTCCGGAACCAGCGCGCGCTGGCGCAGTTGATGGAAGAACCAGCCGAGCCAGACGCCGCCCACTCCGACCATCGCGGCGGCGTAATTGATGTAACTTGAAATCGCCAGTCCATAATGCGCCACTTGTCCGCCATGCGCGCGGTTGAACTCCGGCGCAATCATCCAGATCAGATCAACGAAGCGCATGATGATCAGCAGCCACGCCACCATCATCAACCGGCGCGCGTTGTGCTTCAGATTGCGCGACAGCAGCAGCAGGAACGGCAGAACGAAATGAAGCATGATCAACGCCAGGCCCATCCACCGCCACTGCCCCTTGAACCGTTCCAGGTACCACGGAAGCTCTTCAGGCAGGTTGCCCGACCAGATGATCAGCAACTGCGAGAACGCGAAGTAGGCCCAGACCATCACCGCCGTCAGCAGCAATTTGCCCAGATCGTGGAAATGCTTCGATTGGTAAACGCGCGACATTGGTTCGCGCCCCGACAGGTAAACGCCTATCGAGATCAGAAGGGCCAGCGCTGAAACGCCCTGTCCGATCAGGATCACCAACCCGAAGATGGTCGAAAACCATTCGATGTCGAGCGACATCACCCAATCAACGCCCGCGAACGTGACCGCCAGGCCGTAGATCACAAACCCCGGCCCGCTCAGATTCTGGGCGCGCTGCACGGCGCTCATATCCAGACTTTCGTCCTGCTGCTTCGACCATTTGCGCAAAAGCGTCGTCAACCCGATCCAGATCGTGAAGTAGATGATTCCGCGAATAAGGAAGAACGTCGGATTGAGATACGGGCTTTTGTGATCAATCAGCGCCTGGACCTTCGGGTCTTCGGATCCGTTCGACCACTTGTAAAGAGTGTGCAGACCCAACAGCGCAATCGGCAAAAACAGAGCGAGCATCAGCCAGAGCGTGTGCGAAGCCGCTTCGAGTTGCCGCCGAATCAACAGCCCCCAGGTCGCGCCGCCCAGGTATTGAACCATCAACAGCCCCAGACATCCAAGCGCCATACCCGTCCAGAAAATGAAGGCGACCAGGTACGACTGAAAGAAAGTGTCTTTGGGCTTGCCGGAAATAACCGCGCTGATTACCCAGACGATGACGCCGATCAGCCCGACGCCTGTCGCGACTTTTTGGACTCGTCCGAGATCAGCCGGAGGAGCGTAATTCGTGTTCATCAGTTGCTATGTCCTCCCGATGGAGATGAAGTTTGCGCTGGCGCGCTGTGCTCGCCCGGTTTCCCGGCCGGAGCCGCCGCGTGCGAGCCGGATTTCTCCTTTGCCTTCTCCGCCTCCTCCAACTTCTTTTTATCTTCTTCGCTCAATTGAGCGGCGTTGGCGTTCTGGCTCGCCTGCAACGCGCGGATGTAGGCGATGATCTTCCAGCGATCTTCCGGCGTGACGACCTCGGCGTAGCTCGGCATCGCGCCGAAACCGTTGGTCATCACGTCGTAGAAGTGGCTGGTCGGAGCGCTGCGCAACCTGTCCTGATGGTAGGTCGGGGGACGCCGGAATCCGCGCATTGCGACCATTCCGGCGCCGTCGCCGAGCTTGCCGTGGCAGGGCAGGCATGAAATGTTGAACCGGCTCTCGCCGCGATCCAGAATCGCTTTGATCTCTTTCTTCCTGGTTTCGGAGTCTTCGCTGAGCTTGAACGGGAACCCGTCATCGCCGACCGAACCAGCCTGACCGGGCACATCCGTCTTAGGCGCAGTGACGGCCAGCGCTAACGAACCGCGCGCGACCGTGCCTTCGGGCGGTTGACGATTCGCTCCGTCTTCGTAGGCTTCATAACGCGGGTTGTCGTGCATGTCCTGGCGGCAGGCCGAAACGCCGAAGGCCGCGAAGACCAGACAGGCGGCGACGCCGAATTTCTTCAATCTAGCTTTCAACATTACTCACCTCTTTCGCCCCCAGACCCGCAAGGAAAGCGCGAGTCTCCGCGTCGTTGAATTTCGGATCATCCGATTTGACGCACAGGAAGTACCGATCCTGCGACGCGCGCGCGAAACTCGGCACGTTGAAGACCGGATGATAAGGCTGCGGCAACCGGTTCATCAGCAGGTTGCCGAGGAACGCGCCGAACGACGCCAGCAGGATCGTGCATTCAAACGTGACCGGGATGAACGCCGGCAAACTCAGCAGCGGGCGTCCTCCGACGTTCAGCGGGTATGCGATGGCCGAAGTCCAATACTGCAACCCGAAGCCACCCAGAGCGCCGAGCACGCCACCGATCAGCGTGACCAGAGGAACCAGGCTGTGATGGAAACCAATCGCTTCGGCCAGTTCTTCAATCGGATAGGGCGAGTAAGCGTTGATGCGGCGATAACCCGCTTCGTAAGTCCGGCGCGCCGCCGCAACAATCGCGCTCGGAGAGTCGAACTCCGCCATCAATCCGTAAGTTCCTTTTTCTTCCTGTTTCGTCATAGCTTTTGCTTTTTCAGACAGGCTCCACAAGATTGTTCAGGATGACCAGATAAAAACAATCCCGCTCAACCCTGAAAATTCCGTCTTTGTCTCTTAGTCCCCGAACTGCGGAAGCGGCGACGTACCGATAGGCGCCGTCTCCTCGCCGTTCACGTGCTCTTCGACCTTGCTCTCGTCCACCTTCGATTCCGGCAGCAAGGTCTTCATCTCGAAGATCGGAATCATCGGGACGAAGCGGATGAAGAGGAACATCAGCGTCAGGAAGAAGCCGACGGTTCCGAAGAACATCGTGAAATCGTAGACGGTCGGGTAATACATTCTCCACGCCGCCGGGTTGAAGTCGCGGTTGAGGCTCATCACGATGATCACGAAGCGCTCAAGCCACATGCCGACGTTGATGAACATGCACACGATGAAGACGACCGTCAGATTGTCGCGCATCTTCTTCGACCACAAAATCCACGGCACGACCACGTTGCACAGAATCAACAGCCAGTACAGGAAACCGTACGGCCCGAACATGCGGTTCTTCATCATGAACAGTTCGTAGGTGTTGCCGCTGTACCAGCCGAAGAAGGCTTCCATCGCGTAACCGTAGGCGACGATCAATCCGGTGGCCAGCATCACCTTGCAGCAGTTGCGGATGTGGCGCATCGTGATGAAATCTTCGAGGCCGTAAAACTTGCGCACCGGAATGGCCAGCGTCAGCACCATCGCGAAACCGGCGTAAACGGCGCCCGCGACGAAGTACGGCGGGAAGATCGTCGCGTGCCAGCCCGGGACGATGCCCGTCGAGAAGTCGAACGACACGATCGTATGAACCGAAAGCACCAGCGGCGTCGAAAGCCCGGCCAGCAGCAGATACGCCGTCTCGTAACGATGCCAGTGGCGGGCGTCACCGCGCCATCCCAGCGCCAGCATCGCAAAAACCACCTTCTGCCATTTCTTCCTGGCCGTGTCGCGCATCGTGGCGAAATCCGGGATCAATCCCATAAACCAGAAGAGCAGCGAAACCGTCGCATACGTCGAGACCGCGAACACGTCCCACATCAGCGGGCTGCGGAAGTTCGGCCACATGCCCATTGTGTTCGGCAGCGGGAAGAGGTAATAGTCCATCCACGGACGGCCCGTGTGCAGCGCCGGGAAAAGCCCCGCGCAGGCGACGGCGAAGAGCGTCATCGCTTCGGCAAAGCGGTTGATCGAGTTGCGCCACGATTGCCGCAGCAGCAGCAGGATCGCCGAAATCAGCGTGCCCGCGTGCCCGATGCCGATCCACCAGACGAAGTTGATGATGTCGAAGGCCCACGCCACCGGGATGCTGTTGCCCCAGATTCCCACGCCTTTCAGCACCAGATAGGCGATGGTGTTGAACAGCATGATCGAACCCAGAAAGACTATCGCGAACCCGAAGACCCAGCCCTTCTTGAAGCCGCGCATCAGGACGATGTCGCCGATCTTTCTGGTGATCGAGTTGAAGTCCTGGCCCGGCCCGACCACCGGCGGACGAGGATCAACGTATTCTTCCTTCTTCTGAATTGCTTGAGCTGCTTCAGCCATGTTTCTCTCCTGACTGCTTCTCCGCTGGCGAGGCCGTCCCGTGCGAACCGCCGCCGAGCGCCGGATTCGGGTTGTGAATGACGGCCAGATAACTGGCGCGCGGGCGAGTGTTCAGATCGGCCAGCACTCCGTAATTGCGCGGCTCCGTCTTGAGTTTGGCGACGCGCGTCTGCGGTTCCTTGCCGGGATTGCTATACGGCCCCAGATCGCCGAAGACAATCGCTTCGGTCGGGCAGGCCGATTGGCAGGCGGTTTGTATCTCGCCATCCTGCACGTGGCGATTCTGTTTCTCCGATTCGATCTTGGCGTTCATGATGCGCTGGACGCAGAACGTGCATTTCTCCATCACGCCGCGCGAACGAACGGTGACTTCCGGATTGCGCGCGAGCTTGAGACTCGGCGTGTCCCAATCGCCGTACAACAGATAGTTGAACCGGCGCACCTTGTACGGGCAGTTGTTCGAGCAATAGCGCGTGCCGACGCAGCGGTTGTAAACCTGCACGTTCAAGCCTTCGGCGTCGTGAACCGTCGCGTTCACCGGGCAGACCACCTCGCACGGCGCGTTCTCGCAATGCTGGCACATCATCGGCTGGAAATAGACCTGCGGGTTCGCCGTCGAGCCGCGGAAATACGTGTCAATCCGCAGCCATTGCATGTAGCGGCCCTTGATGACCATCTCCTTGCCGACAACGGCTGTGTTGTTTTCAGACTGGCAGGCCACTACGCAGGCGTTGCAGCCGACGCAGGCGTTCATATCAATCGCCATGCCCCAGGCGTAGCCCTCGTACTTCCAGTCGGGATACATCGTCGTATCCTTGTCCGGCTTGTGCGCGCCGTGATGCAGCGCGTGCGGGTCCTTGTTGTACTCTTCGAGCGTCGCCGCGCGGACGATGTGACGCTCGGTCAGGTCCGCCTCTTCCGGAATGTAGGCTTTGACTTCAATGCCGCTCGCGTCCAGGTTGAAGTGCTCCTGCGTCGAAGCGAGTTCGTACTGGCCATCGGCCTTCGCGACCTGAACCTTTTCGGTCGCAATGAACGGCGTGTTGACAGTGCGGATGGTGTAGGTGTTGAAACCCAGATTGTTGCCGACGCCGCCCGCGCGCTTACGCCCATAGCCCAGATAAACCGTCACCGAATTATCCGGATGGCCGGGTTGAATCCACGCCGGCATCGCCAGATCGTTATCTTCATTGACCAGCCGCACCATCTTCGCGTTGGCGTGATACGGTTCTTTGTCCGGCGCCAGGCTCAGAGCTTTGGCGGTGTTCGGGCTGATGATCGCAAAATTGTCCCAGGTCACCTTGTTGATCGGCTTGGGAGTCTCCTGCAACCACGCGTTGTTGGCGAATCGCCCGTCGTGGACGTGCGGATCGAGCCGGAAGACGATCTCGAATTTGCCCGGCGTCGCGGGCTTAATCGCGGCGGCCCAATCGCCTTTCAGCGCGACAGCCTTCGCGGGCAGCGCGGAGTTCGGAATCGAGCCATCGTGCAGAGCCTGTTTCCAGGCCTGATCGCCATTCCCACTGAATTGCGGCTGCGCGCGCCAGTAATCGCGCACCACGTCGTGACCGCTCTTGCTGCCCTGATTGAGCATTGCGGCGAGCAGTTCGTGCGGCGATTTGGAATTGTAGAGAGGCTCGATCAACGGCTGGATGATCGAAACCGTTCCGTCGTAAGCCCGCGCGTCGCTCCACGCTTCCAGGTAATGCGATTCGGCGATGTGCCACTGACAATGCGCGGCGGTCTCGTCGTTGAACATTCCCATATGGACGCGCATCGGCGCCTTGTTCATCGCGTCGAGGAAGACCTGGCGGCCATTGAAGACCGGCGCGTTGTAAACCGGATTCGCGCCGATGATCACCAGCAGTTCGACTTTCCCCGCGTTCAAATCGCCGACCAGTTCGGTGATCGAAGCGATCTGGTCAACCGCATTGACTTCGAGCGGATCGGTGTAATTGAGCGTCGCGCCCACGTTGCCCAGCGCGGCGTTGATCGCGTGCGCGATGGCGTGGACTGACGGCGATTGATGTTCGCCCGCGATGACGATGCTCTTGCCGTTGTGCGCCTTCAAATCTTTGGCGGCCTCTTCGGCGAACTTCTTAGCCTCTTCGTTCAAACCCGATGCTTGCGGGGCGCCTGCGACGCCGACAGCGGCGGCGACCGCCAAAGCGAAAGCTTCCACTTCGCTCGCTCTGATCGGCAAGCGGTGATCGGCTTTGGCGCCGGTCGTCGTCAACGTGCTTTCAACGACGTAGAGGCGATTCATCTCCTTCGCGCCATCGGTCAGACGGCGGCGGCTCATAAAGTCGCGCGCGTAACGGACGCTTCCCGGCCCGCTGGTCAGAAAGTCGGCGTCGAGCGAGAGCACGATATCAGCCTTGTCGAATTGATAAACCGTGTTGACCGGCTGACCGAATGCGAACTGCGCGCCCAGCCGCGCGCCGTGGCGCGACGCGGGTTCGTAAACGTGCCATTTCGATTGCGGGAATTCGGCCTGCAGCCGCTTCATCTGATCGCCGAACGTGGGCGAGGTGGAAGTCTCGGTCAGGATGCGAAGCCCCGCGCCCTGTTTCTTGCGCTGATCGTCCAGCGCCTGACTGAACCAGTTCAGAAATTCGCCCCAGGTGCGCGGATCGCCCAGATTGAGCGTGGTCTGCGAACGGTCGGGATCGTAAAGGTTGAGCACCGAAGCCTGTTCATAAACGGTCGTGCCGCCCAAGGATCCCGGATGGTCCGGATTGCCTTCGATCTTGGTCGGGCGTCCTTCGTGGCTTTCGACCAGCAGCCCTGAGGCCACGCCGCCCAGAGGCATCGCTGTCGCATAAAACTGCGACTTGGTGGGAACCAGTCCGTCAGGCGTTTTGACGTAAGGAACCAGATGCTCTTTGGGCTGATTGGTGCAGGCCGTCAGACCGGCGAAGGCCAGACTGGCGCTCATCAGCTTCAAAAAGTTGCGGCGGCCTGTCGGGTCGAGCCAGGACGGATCGGCTTCGGACGGATTAACGGCGGGAAATTCGCGGTGCAGAAACTCGCGGAATTTTTCGGTGTCGGCCAACTCTTCAAGGCTTCGCCAGAATTCCCGGCCTTTACTCTTGCGAATCTTCTCGCGGATAGGCGCGATGTCGTGGTGATGATCTCGATGAGACATTTTCAGGTTTCAGGTTTCAGGTTTCAGGTTTCAGGTTTCAGGTTTAAACACGAGCGTCGGGTAACACGACCTGACACCTGAAACCTGAAACCTGAAACCTTATCTATGACAGGTTGAACAACTCGTCAGCACGTTGGGCTTCTGGATTTTGTATCGCTCGGCAAGCTCCTTGCCCTTCTCAGCCTGATTGGCGGGCGGTTGCCATTCCATATTGGTGATGTCTTTCTGCTCTCGCAAAACCTTCTCAGGATCGCGATGACATTCCAAACACCACTCCATCTGCAGCGATGCGACGTTCCACATCAGCGGCATCTGGTCTACCTGTCCGTGACAGGTCGAACAACCTACGCCCTTGTTGACGTGTATGCTGTGATTGAAATAGGCGAAATCAGGGAGGTCATGCACGCGCGCCCATTTGATCGGTTGGCCGGTCCGCCAGCTTTCGCGCACGATTTCCAGGTAGGGACTATTTGCGAATAACTGCGAATGGCAGTTCATGCACGTTTTGGTCGCTGGTATTCCGGCGCTCGACGCCGTCTCGACGGTCGTATGGCAGTAGCGGCAATCAATCCCGTCATCACCCACATGGTGCTTATGCGAGAATTGAACCGGCTGCTCCCGCGCCACGAATGCTTGCGTTACGAAGGGTGAGCGCATCAGTTCCAAAGTCAACCAACCGCCCAATCCAAGAAGTAAAATAACTACGACGATACTCAACCGCGCAAGCGTGTTCGTGCTGCGGGTGAAGAGCTGTGGCATAAAAAAACCCCCACCTCGCTTGGAGATAAATTGTCTATTTGTACCTAGACTTGCTTATGTGAATAACCCGATGCTTGTGAATTTTCGGATTTGTTTAGGCGCGAATCTTCTCTGCTGAGGAGAAAAATGTCAAGACCACTATGGAGAAGATCAAAAGTTTGGGATTAGAAACTGCGGAAAGGGATGCAATCCAACACAAAATGTCGAAGGATCAAAGCGTCAAAGCGTCCTGAAGTGGGTTCCATTACTTCACCTTTTCTCGCTTTGGCGCTTTGATCCTTCGACCCTTTACGCTCAATTCTCTCTCAGTTGCCTCTGGCCATGCGCCGGAAATCGCCGCTGCCGCTGGCGAGCAGGCGCTGGGCCTCATCTTTGACCTCGAAATAAAATCCCGATGACGTATGTTCAATCGGGATCAGGAACGGCACGCGTCCGTGCGGCGTGGACATCAGCGCCTGCCTCACGTCTTGAAAACTCCCTGCGCGCAAAGTCACGACGATGTAATTGAGCGGCGTCGGCGCGGAAATGTCGAATTCGACGGTCACGTTTTCGGTCGTGACTGCGATCTGGCGCGGAGTCACGACGACTTGTCCGGGAGCCGCTTCCATCTCAGGCGGAGCGGTCGCCGAGACATTGCCATTCGTGGAATTCGCAGCCGCCGAGTTTTGCGCCTCCACACCCGGATTCGGCGCCGGAGCTTGCGACGGCACCCAGCCGGTCGCGTCATAAACGCCGGTGATGTAAGACGGCGGGCCTTGCGACGAGTTCGGCTCAGATGAATTTTGCGCGGCGGGGGCCTCAACCAGCGTACGTGGAGCGAGCGAAGCGCCACGAACGAGGCGGGCCGCTCCGTTCTGATCGTAGACCATCAAAATCCAGTTGCCGTTGGTCAGTGTCGCCTCGTCCACAGGAAAACTCTCTTCCTTGTCCGGCGGCAACGTAAACTGCATCGGCACGACATCCTGCAGACGTTTATCGTCGCTCAAAGTGACGCGAGCCATGCCGCTGAAGCTACGCTCTGAATCTGTGTTGCGCAATCTCATCCACATCCGCCCGTCGCGCATTTCAATCGAGCCTTGCAAGCGCGGCGGCGAAGCGTAAGCCCGCGAATTGGCGGCGCGCGCTCCGGCCGCGGTTGAAGACGCGGGCGACAAGGGACTCCTGCCGATTTCAGGCGCAGCCGTATTCAATGATCCTGAGTTTGCGCGGGGCGCAGGCGGCGCGGACGGCGCTGAATTGATCCCGTTTCTCGTCGTGACAATCTCCGCCGCCGCTGACCGCGCGAATGAATTATTCGACGCCAGATCAACCCGCCCAGCCGGATTCACGGACGGCAACCTCGCGGGCGGTGGCGGGGCGGCCAGAAACTTAGTGATATTGTTTTGCAAACTCCACCCGCGTGAGCCGATGGAAGCGGTCAGCCTGGCCAGTTCACGGCTGAGCGCGGAATCACCGCCCCGTGCGGTCAAATTCACGCTGCTGCTCGAAAGCAGAAGCCATCCACGCGTGCCGACAGCGGCGACCAGATCAATCGCTTCGCCGCCGCCGAATTGTTTTGCTCGATACTGCGGATATTTTTGAGGGCCGAAGTTCTGGACTTTCGATGAGTGGCCATTGGCGCCGGCGCTACTCTGCGCAGGAGGTTCGTAGGCCGCAATCGCGTATGCTTCGAGCAACCCGGAGCCAAGCAACTGTTCGGCGTAGGTCGAAGCGCTTTCAATGGTCGGGAAATTACCGATGCGGACGCGATGAAACTGGCTCTGCGCCGACACTTTTCCATACGACATGCCTTTAACCCAGTAGGCGTGAATCCCGCGCGTGCTCAATCCTCGCACCAACTCATCGGCGGACTGCCGCGAAGACAACGCCGCGACCTGCACTGCGTAACCTTTTATCTGGCGCGCCTGCGCATTGGCCATCCGCGGAGACAAACCTACAAACAGCGACGCGAGCGCCAGGCAAATCCCCAGGGAAATTCGTGAATGAAATCGGGGAGACATAACTTTCTCTTCCTCTGCGAGAGTCTTCGTGAAATTGACATTCCTGAAACACATGTTGCCCTGCCTTTATCTTCGTTGAGGCCGATGATTCTTCCTGGACAGGCAACGAGTGATCCGGGGCCAATTGTTCGATATTGGATTTACGGGTGGCCCAATGATCTGGGGCGTGGGGAACCAACGAGGGCGGGATCATAGCAAGACTCGAACGAAAATCTCAACGCTATTCAACGCCATGAGGAAATTTCCGTCATAAATTTTCGACCTGCCTACGACCACCAGCGACTTGCACGCGCGCCGTCAGGATGTGTTCCCCTTTTTTTCCAAAGATTGAAAGTTAGAGGCCGCGAGCCGGTGTCATTAAAGCAAGGGTGGCGTGACCTTACATGTTATGGAATCATCGTCTAATAACGGTTAAGCCTTGACGAGTCGAAACCCGCAAAGGTACATTCTCCGCCGTCAATAATCTCAGCGCGAATTGGAGTTAATTGGAGACCTGAGAATGTAAAACTCGATATAACGGATTTCAGGAACCGGTATGATCAACACCCATCCCCCTAAAACCCATGACCTGTTAAGCGCATCCGCTCTGAACGAGTGTTCCGTCTCCAAGTGTGTCCTCTCCAGCTATGCTCTGACGCAATTACATCAATCCAGCGGTCGTCATTTGATCAACCTGGCTGCTCATCAGCTTGAACCGCGCCGGAGGTGTCACGTTGATTGAGGTAGGCAACACCATCGGCAATTATCGGATCCTTCAGGAAGTCGGGCTGGGAGGCATGGGCAAGGTTTACAGAGGCATTGACGTCATGCTCGAACGCGAGGTGGCGATCAAGGTGCTGCGGCCCGAACTGACCATGCACTCTTCGCTGGTCGAGCGTTTTCGCAAAGAAGCGATGGTGCTGGCCAAACTCAACCATCCGAACATCGCCTTGCTCTACAACCTGCTGAACCAGGGCAACCTGTTTTTCATGGTCATGGAGTTCGTGCATGGCGAAACGCTCGAATCGCTGCTCAGGCGGGCAAGCCTTCTCCCCTTCGGTCAGGCGATCAGGATATTCGCGCAGATTCTGGACGCTCTCGGATACGCTCATCAACACGGCGTGATTCATCGCGACATCAAACCCAGCAACATCATGATCCTGCCCAACAACAACGTTGTGAAGGTCATGGACTTCGGCATCGCGCGCGTGCTGGGAAGCGAACGCATGACCAGGGAAGGCTCTTTCGTCGGCACGCTCGAATACATGGCGCCGGAGCAGATTCGCGGCCATGAATCGAACGAGGCCGCCGACATCTATTCGCTCGGCGTGCTGCTTTATGAAATGCTGAGCGGGCGGTTGCCGTTCACCAGTCAGAATCAGTTCGACCTGATGCGGGCGCACATTGAAAGCCCCCCGCCGCCGATTCGCCAGGTTACGCCTAACGTCCCGGAACACATCGAACAGGCCATCCTCCGCGCGATGGCCAAAAATCAGGAAGATCGGTTTCGTTCGGCCAGCGAGTTCCGCAGCGTCATCCTTAGAGGCGTTCAGTTACAGGAGCAAAACGATCTGGGCGCCAGGCCGCTCAGGCAAACGGCGGTCTACACGCCGCCACACACCGATGGCGGCGATTCGGAGGCGGACACCGCACCGATGGGCGACGCCGAAGCCGCAGCCGCCGAAGCCAAACGGCAACTGATCGAGGAAGCGCGCAAGCAGGTCCGCGAGGAAGCCGCGCGCTTCGCCAACAAAGAACGCCAGCGGCTGATCGAAGAAGCCCGCAAACAGGCCGAACAGGAAGCCGCCCAACTGGCCGAAGAGCAACGCCAGCGCCTGCTCGAAGAAGCCCGCAAACAAGCCGAACAGGAAGCCTCCGAACGCGCCGCCTCCGAACGTCTGCGGATGATGGACGAAGCGCGCAAACGCGCCGAGCAGGAAGCCGCTCAGCGCGCCGCCTCCGAACGTCTGCGGCTGGTCGAAGCCGCCCGCCGTCAGGTCGAACAACAGGCCACCCATCTCGCCGCCGCCGAAAGACAGCGCCTGATCGAAGAGGCTCGCAAAAAAGCCGAGCAGGAGGCCGCGCGTCTGGCCGCAGAGGAAGAGCAGCGCCTGATCGAAGACGCCCGCAAAAAAGCCGAACAGGAAGCCGCGCGCTTCGCCGCCGAAGAGCGCAAGAAACTGATCGAAGAGTCGCTCAAACAAGCCGAGCAACAAGCGTCGCAACACGCCTCCGCTGAACGCCACCGCCTGATCGAAAAGGCGCGCCGCAAGGCCGAACAGGAAGCCGCCACACGCGGCCACGCTGAACACCAGCGTTTGATGGAAGAAGCCCGCAAAGAGGCCGAAGAAGAAGCCGGCCGCATCGCCGCTGAAGAAGAGCAACGCCTCTTCGATCTGGCTCTCAAACAGGCCGAGGTGGAGGCCATCCAGTTGGCCGCGACCGAAAGGACACGGCTGCTCGATGAGGCCCGCAAACGCGCCGAACAGGAAGCCTCCCAGCGGGCGTCGAAGGAACGTCAGCGGCTGGTCGAGGCCGCTCGTAGAAAGGCGGAAGAAGAAGCCGCTAAATTGAGCGTCGAGGAACGCGACCGGCTGCTGCAACAGGCCCACAAGCTGGCCGAAGCGGAAGCCGCCGAACGCGCCGCCACCGAACGCCAGCGTTTGATCGAAGAAGCCCGCAAACGCGCCGAGCAGGAAGCGTCGCATGTGGTCGCCACCGAACGCGAGCGCCTGGTCGAAGAAGCTCGCAAGGAAGCCGAACAGGAGGCCGCGAAGTTCGCCGCCGAGATGGAGCGGAATCTGGTCGAGCAGGCGCGCCGCAGCGCCGAACAGGAAATCTCCCGCTTCGCCGAAGCCGAGCGCGCAAGGCTGCTTGAAGAGGCCCGCAAAAAAGCCGAAGAGGAAGCGGCCAGAAAAGCTTCCAAAGAACGCCAGCGCCTGGTCGAAGAGGCCCGCAAAAAAGCCGAGCGCGAAGCCGCCCCGCTGGCCGAAGAGGAGCGCGGACGGCTGGTCGAAGAATCAATGAAACAGGCTGAAGCCGAAGCCGCGCAATTCGCCGAAGAAGAGCTTCAGCGCCTGCTCGAAGAAGCCCGCAAAAAGGCCGAGCGCGAAGCCACGCGCCAGGCCGAAAAAGAACGCAAACGGCTCTTCAACGAAGGACGCAAACGAGTCAAACAGGAAGCCCAGCGCCAGAGCGCCGAACTGGTCGCGCATACAGACCCTTACGCGACGGTCAACCTGACGGGCAAAAGCTCTCAGTTCGACCAGGGCGGTGAATTGGCCGATGGCGGGGCAGTTTCGCTGTACGAGACTGAAAGAAAATCGCGGTTGCCTGTGATCGTTGGCGGCGCGGCGGTTCTTCTGATCGCTTTGGCGGCGATCATCTTTTTCGCCACGCGGGACAACAATAAAACTCCGAAGACGCCTACAAAACCTTCTTTCAAACCCGACATGGTTCGCGTCACCGGCGGGACTTTCCGGATGGGGCGGAACGACAACCCGGCCAGCGACGAGGATCAAAGTTGGGCCTTGCTGCAAATGCCGGCGCACGAAGTGACGGTCAGAAATTTCGAGATTGATCGTACCGAAATCACCAACGCCGAGTACGAGATGTTTGTCAGTGAAACCAGTCACACTGCTCCGAAAGGTTGGGTTGGAAACAAGCCGCCGAACGGTCAGGAGAAGTGGCCGGTGAGTAATGTGTCGCTCGAAGACGCTCAGGCATTCGCAGCCTGGCGTTCGATCCGCGACGGCGTCAGTTACAGTCTGCCGACCGAAGCGGAATGGGAATACGCCGCCAAAGGAAACACGAACAACCGGTACCCCTGGGGCAATGAATGGTCGAAAGACCGCGCCAACATCGGCAATGACGCGCCCAAACCGGTGGGATCGTATCCTCAAGGAGCGTCTCCGTTCGGCGCCCTCGATATGATCGGCAATGTTGACGAATGGACGTCAACGCCAAGACTGCCTTATCCGGGCAGCGTGCTCCAATTCAAACAGGGTGTTGTTCCGGGCTTTGTCGTGCGAGGTGGAAACTTCTCTGACAAAACTTTGGGCGCCACGCCAGTCACAGTCACGTCCAGAGGCTCCGCCTCGTCGGATCATAAAGATGCGACCATCGGATTCCGCCTTGTTCGCTCAGCTACCCAATAATGAGTAGAACCGCCAGGCGAGGCCCGAAGCTGTTTTAACCTCAAAATAAAATCTCATGGCCTGACCGCTTTTGGCCGTGAGTTGCGCATTTATGTATGGGCTGCCTGCGCAATTAGTTTCAGGCTCCTTATTTCATTCTATCTTTGTCCCGGAACCAATTTGAGTGAATCAATTCGGCTATTAAACAGTAAACCCTGTAAACAACCATTCGGAGGAAATCATGAACGCTCGGCAAAAACCCATCTCCAGTAAACTTTCATCAGTCGCGCTTGCTCTGGTCCTGGCGCTCACTCAGCTAATTTCGGTCAGAGCGCAGGACACAGTGACCGGCGCTTTCGCGGGTTACGTCAAGGATCGGCAGACCGGGACGCCGATCACCAACGCCACAGTTCGATTCACCAACCAGCGCACTCAGGTTTCAATTGAAAAGAAGGTCAACTCGCAAGGGGAATTCTATCTAGGCCTGTTGCAGCCGGCCACGTACAGCATCCAGGTTTCGGCGCAGGGCTACAAGCCAGAAACCAAAACGCAGACCCTGTACGCGACCAAACAAAACACGGTGCTGCCCATCCCCGTGCTGCTCGAACGTGAAGTGGTGGTTCAGACTCAACCCAATCAACCCGCTCCTGAAACGAAACCGGCGCCCGCTGCGCCTCAGACTCAGGTGGCGTCGGTCGAACCGATCGTTGACAGCGTGGAAATCACGGCTGAACTCAACGCCACCGACGGGCGCCGCAGCGGAGCGTTTACGGAGAAAGAGGTTTCCAGCCTGCCGCTCGGATCTTTTTCATTGACCCGCAGCTTCGATGAATTGGCGTTGTTGCTGCCGGGCGTTGCGCTGCCGCCGCAAACACAGGGCGGAGTCGCGGGGCCTGGAGTCGGCCCTGGCGTCGGTTCCGCCGGGCAGTTTTCAATCAATGGACTCCGTTCGCGCGGAAACAATTTCACGGTTGACGGATCGGACAACAACGACGAAGACATCGGAGTCCGCCGTCAGGGGTACTTCTCTCTCGTCCCGCAGCCCATCGAATCAATCAGAGAGTATCAGGTCATTACCGCGCTGGCGCCCGCGCAGTTCGGACGCAATCTGGCCGCGCAGGTCAACGCGATTTCGAAGTCGGGTAGTTCCCAAACGCACGGGGAATTTTACGGCTTCCTCAACACCAGCAAGCTGAACGAGCGCGATTTCTTCGACACGATCAGTGACGGCAAGGCGAAGGATTTACAAGGCCGCGCGCCGGATGGCTCGCTCCGTGACGTTTACATTCGCGGCAAGAAGGCTTCGTTTATCAATCCCGCCGCCGGTCAGGATTCGCGGACTTTCGGCCAGGCCGGGTTCGTGCTCGGCGGGCCGCTTCTGCCACAACCAGCGCCCGGGACCGAGGGCAAGAGCGCATTCTATTTCCTCTCCTTCGAGGGACAGGTTCTGAACGCTAACCAGGAAAAGAGTTTCGCCGTACCGACCGTCGAAGAGCGCGGACTCAATGGGTCAGGGGCAACCGGCCTACAATCCGGCAACATCGCCCTCTATCCGACCAGCCTGGATGGCAGCGCGGTCTTCAGCCTGTTCCCATTCGCGAATAATCCCAATGGCATTTATGGCCGCCGCACGTATACGCAGATTCTGCCGGCCAGCGCTCAAGGCAACATCGCTTCGTTCAAGATGGAGCACAACTTTAAATTCAAAGAGCGCGACCAATCCCTCAATGGCCGCTACAACCGCACCGACGATTGGCATAACATCCCGGCCACCGGAGGCGCGCTCTTTGCGACGCTGCGACCGGTAGTTCGCACGCATAATTTCTCGCTCTTCCTGAATAGTGAAGTAAGCGGTCCCAACGCCGTTACGCCGATCTTCAACCAGTTCCGCGCCTCATACGGACGAACGCGGCTGTTCTTCGAGGAAGAGCGCGATACATCATTTCTGATTCCGAGCCGGAAGCTGCCCAATGAGCCGTTCCTGCTCAACGCGCCCTACCTGTTCAATTTCACGCTTCCCAACCAGAATTGCCCTTTCACGACTGCGGCGACGAAGTGCGTTACTTACGATGGCGTAACGGGATTTCAGGACGTCGAGAGGGATGGCAGGCTTGGGCCGGTCGGGCAAGTGGTCATCGCCGGCTTCAGTCCGCTCGGCGTGGACGTTTACAACTTCCCGCAGCGGCGAGTCAACAACACGTACCAGTTTGCCGACAACCTGTCCATGCGCGTGAACACGCATAGCCCGACCTTCGGCGTTGATTACCGCCGGACGCAACTAAACAGCGACCTGCCGCGCAACGCGCGCCCGCAGATCACATTCGGCAGCACCCCGGCTGTGGATTTCAACCCGCAGACGGGAGCCGTCAGAGTTGATTCGCAGGGAAATTACATCTTCGGACGTTTCTTCAGTCCGGTCTTTGCCGCCGCCGCCGCCGCGCCCAACAACCTGTCGCAAACGCTGGCTACCGGGCCGCTGGCAGTCAACAAATCCTACATCGGCCTGCGCTACAATCAGTACAATTTCTTCGCGCAGGACGAGTGGCGAGTCCGTCCCGATCTCTCGATCTCTTACGGGCTGCGCTACGAATACAACTCGCCGCCGCGCGAAGTGGACAGCATCATCGAGAAGTCATTCTCTGATCCGAAGCTGAGCCTGCTGCCTCAAAAAGTGCAGGACTTGCTCAAGGGGCGTGAATCCATCTTCAATCCTGACCGCAACAACTTCGCGCCGCGCTTCGGGCTTGCTTACGCGCGCAACATCTTCGGCACGAACTCGACGGTCATCCGCGTGGGCTATGGCCTTTATTACGATCAGATTATCGGCGCGGTGGTCAGCCAGTCACGCAACGTCTTCCCGAACTTCCTGACGCTCAATACCGGCGGCGGATTGGGCACAAAGAGCAACACGAACGGCCAAATCGGGTCTTTCGACATCTTCAACCCCGCCAGCCCGAATAATGGGATTTGCTTCGGGGGCGATTGCGTCAACAGATTCTTTCCTTTTACCGCTCCCGGCACGCTCAACCGGCTTAACGAACCCAACATCACGGCGGATCTTATGGTGAGTGTGCTCAACCGTGAATTCCCTGGCGAATTCGGGTTCACCCTGCCCGACAGAGAATTGCGCACGCCGCTGGCGCATCACTACTCACTCTCCATCGAACAACAGATAGGCCTGAACTGGGTCGCTTCGCTGGCCTACGTCGGAACCAATGGCGATAATCTCCTCCGTCTGACCACTCCCAATATGGGGCCTAACCTGGCGCTTGGAGGGGCATACTTTCTCGTCCAACGCTTTGGCAATACGAACACCGGCCAGCCATTCATCGCCGGTTACCGGTTGACTCCGGGCCAGACGCTCAAACCTACGGACTCGACCAACAACGTTGACTCTTTACGTCCCACCGGCAGCCGTCCGATCGCGGGCGCGGGTACGATCTACCTCTATCAGACCAACGCCGGATCGAGTTACGACTCCCTCCAATTCCAGTTGCGCGGGCGGTTCCGCTCCTCGCTGCAGGGGCAGATCAGCTACACTTTCGCCAAGGCGATTGACGATGTCTCAGACGTGTTCGACCTGGCGGGGGCGTCGGCGCTGCCGCAGAATAGTTTCAATTTAGGCAATGAAACCGGCCTGGCGAACTTCGACGTGCGCCATCGTTTCACCGCCAATTTCAACTACTTCTTCCCGACTCTGTCGGCCCGCAGCCGGGCGGCGCGCTTCTTCGCTGGCGGGTTCGAGCTGGCCGGCACGTGGCAGTACCAAACCGGCCAGCCTTTCACCGTCAACAGCCTCTTTGACATCAACTTCGACGGCAATTACACCGACCGGTTGAATAACACTTCAGGGTTGATCATCGCCAATGGGAATAATCGCCAGCCGCTGCGGCGGATTGTGAACGCCGACGAGAATCCCAATCTCGTACTTCCCTTCCTTGCGGAGTTCGGCAAGGACGGCGCAGTCGGGCGCAACACGTTCCGCGCGGCGGACTTTCTCATGATCAATCTGGCGCTGATCAAAAACTTCGTCATCACTGAACGCCAGCGAATGACCTTCCGCGTCGAGGCGTTCAACCTTGTTGACCGCCCCAATTTCGGCATCCCGATTCGCTATCTGGAAGCTCCGACTTTCGGTGAAGCCACTGAAACGGTGACTCCGGGCAGGCGTATTCAATTCGCGCTGAAATACTCCTTCTGACGCGGGCGACAACTCAGTTCGATCAAAAGGCGTGAGCGGCGCTGGTTTGTCCGGCATCGCTCACGCCTTCGGTTCTTCTGGAATTATTGGCGAACAATGCTTATGATTCCGCCGCGTCGGAGGAAAAAAAGCCATGTCAAAACACCTGATCATCATCTTGATTGCCTTAACCGCCGCCGGCTTCGTAAACGTCGCGCAGGCCCAGAAGTCGAAAACCCAGACTCCGCGGCAGGGGTCTCAAACTCAACGAAAGACCGATGAGTTCATCATCCCGCCCAGCCGCGAAGGCTACAAATCTATTTCGAGCGGCAGGAAAGCCATCGTGTCACGGCTGACCGGATCGCTGAGCGTAGCTTCCGAATCCGGCGCGACAATTCTTCTGGAGCAGATCGGCAACAAAAAATTCAAGCTCCAGGGGACGATCAAACCTGGCGATTTGCAGTTCATATTCAACGATCTCAAACCCGGCGTTTACCGCGTCTCAGCCGAACTGGAAGGTTACAAAACCGCCAGAGGAACCGAACCATCGCAGGAAGTAATGATCGCGGCGAACAAAGTCGCGCAGGTTGATTTCAAGCTGACGCTGATCACCTACAACCTGACGGTGGAGACGAATGTGAAGTCGGGCGAGATCAGATACGCGCTCGCCGGCAGAACCAATCAAACCGTTCAGCAGATCAGGAACGGGCGCGCTGTTCTGCGCGATCTGGTCCCGGGTAAATACAGCCTGGAGATTGATCCTGCTGAACTCGGCTATCAGTCGCACAAGGAAACCGTCGAAGTCGGCGAAGGCAATACGAGCTTCAGAGCGGAATTGAAGAGAAACATCAGCGTTGACACCTACAGCGCCAATTGGTCTACGCTGGACGATTGGAATGTTCCCTCCGGCTGGGAGGTCGTCAACGAAAAACTGGTGGCGAAGCGAAAGGGAGTGGGTTTGCCGCGCAGCGAAGCGATCAGGCACTACGCCGATTTTCAACTGGTCTGCAACGTCAGAATGATCAACGATGTCGCGGCTTCTTTCGTGCTGCGCGCGCAAGAAAAACCGGGCGGCAAGATGAGCTACTATTTGATCCAGATTACAGGCAGCAAGGCGGATCAGCCTCACGTCTTGCGAGGCTTCGTGATCACTGACGGAGTGGAGAAGAGATTGCCCACTTCGATCACGTATTCGCCGGAGCAATTGCCCGCCGGCCAGTTCTTCAGGGTGATCATTGATTGCGTCGGCAACAGCATGAGCGTCAAAGTCCTCGGCGGAGATGAATACCCGCTCGGCGCATTGAAAGACTTCGACCGGACGTTTCTGATCGGCGCTCCGGGTATCGCGGTGCGCAACAATGAAGAGATGGAAGTGGAAATGTTTTACGTGACCCCGAAAAAGTAGTTACGCCATCGGGTCTTCAGGCCAGGCGTGGCGCGGGTAACGACGGCTCAATTCCTTCCGAACCTGCGGATACATTCGCTGCCAGAATCCGGCCAGATCGGTCGTCACCTGCGCCGGGCGATGATTCGGCGCGAGCAGATGCAGCACAACCGGAACGCGTCCACCCGCAATCGTTGGCCCCGTCTTCATCCCGAAAAAATCCTGCAATCGCGATTCGATCCAGGGTTGTTTGCCGGTTTCGTAATTGACCCGCACGCGCCGCCGCCCGGCAATCGCCACAAATTCCGGCGCCATCTTGTCGAGCAATCGCTGTTGCTCCGCGCCGAGGCGCTGGCGCAACGCCTCGATCAATCCACCACCTCCCGCAGCCTGTCGCAATTCGGCGAAACTCTTCAACCCGCCGCACAACTCGATCAGCGCGCGGCGAACGTCTTCGTCATCGAGCGCCGTGATCGCGGCTTCGGGAAAAGTCTTTGCCAGGAATTCGACCCGCGCCAGAAAGTTTGTGATCGTCTCCGGCTCGACGAATCGCTGCAATCCAGCCGAGAGCGCGGCTTCAGCCAGCACGCGCGCGGCTTCTTCATTGCCGGCGGTGGCTGAGCGATTTTCGCTGATCGTCAATTGATCGTAGACGAGCCGCTCGACGACTTCGACGCGTTCCGATTGCGCGTTCCATCGCGCTTCGGTCGTTTCGGAAATTCGATCGGAGAAAAGATCAATCAGCCATTCCGGCTCGATACGGCTTGCGACGCGGACGATGCGCGACCTCGCCTGATTCGCATCGCGCCGCTCTTCGGCGTCAACGGCGACTACGAACTCCGACTGCCCGACTACGCTCGACGGCGAAAGCCGGGCCGCGCCTCCGCCCGAAAGCAGCAATTCCCTGTTGTCCGATTTCAACGCGCGGCGTTTTGCGACGCGGTCGGGATAACCGGCGAGGATTGAAATCAACAGGGATTGGTCTTCCGCTGAGCGATCTTTTCTCGAAGCTCCTGCACGCGGGGCCGCGTGCGCCCCGATGAGTTGCCGCTTCACTCGATTGACGGACATCACCGCGCCCGGATCGAGATTCATCTCGCGCAGTCGCGACGGAGCGAAATTCGCCGCCGCAGCTTCTTCAAACAAATCCAGACGGTGAAGCAGATCGCTCGGCCCCGCTTGCGTGGCTTTCCGTTCACGTTCATTTTTGAAAAGCTCGGAAGCGATGATGTCGCGCTCGCCGATCAAGGCCGCGATCACGCAAGCCTGCTCGAAGACGCCGCGCGACTGAGCCTCGATCAGCATTCGCGATTGTCGCGGGTGCAGCGGAAAGCGCAGCATCCGTTTGCCAATCGCCGTCACCGCGCCCTGCCGGTCAATCGCGCCGAGTCTGCCGAGCAATTCTTCAGCGGCTTCAATCGCCGACGGCGGCGGAGATTCAAACCATCCGAACGAGTTCAAATCGGCGACGCCCGCCGCGTGCAGTTCCAGCGCGGGTTCGGTCAAATCAGCGCGATGAATCTCTGCGGTTTCGTGATCGGGCCGCGCGTTGAAATCCTGCGCCGTGTAAAGCCGCAAACACCTGCCGGGCCGCGTGCGTCCGGCGCGCCCGGCCCGCTGCGTCGCCGATGCTTTGCTGATGCGCGCGACTTCCAATGTCGGCAAGCCCGACCACGGCGAATGGCTTGCGACGCGCGCCAGACCGGAGTCAATCACCGCGACGACGCCTTCAATCGTGACCGAGCTTTCAGCGACGTTGGTCGAAAGAATGATTTTGCGTTTCGCGGCGGGGCGAACAGCGCGGTCTTGCTCGTCGGCTGAAAGATCGCCGTGCAGCGGCGCGATGATCAAATCGTGTTTATCGGCAATCGCCGCGCAAGCCGTTTGCGCGCGGCGAATCTCAGCCGCTCCCGGTAAAAAAACCAGAACATCGCCGTCGAGATTTTCCGCGATCAGCCGGTTGACTGCCGCCGCAACCTGCTCAGCCAGCGGCCGGTCGTCAGGCCGCGTCAGATGTTCAATCGCAACGTCGAAGCGTTTGCCCTCGGATCGCAGCGTGGACGCGTCATCGAGAAATTTCGCAACCGGCCCGGCGTCGAGCGTCGCCGACATCACGACGAGTTTTAAATCCGGTCTCGCAGTCTTCTGCAACCGGCGGAGCAACGCCAGCGCGAGGTCGGCTTGAAGATGGCGTTCGTGAAATTCATCGAGGACGACGACGCCTACGTTTTTCAATTGCGGATTGGAGAGCAATCGTCGCGTCAACACGCCTTCAGTCAAAAAGCGCAATCGAGTCTTTGCGCTCGCCACTTCTTCAAATCGCACCTGATAGCCGATGGTCTCGCCGAGTTTCTCTCCGCGCTCTTCGGCGACGCGGCGCGCGGCCATTCGCGCGGCAAGCCTTCGCGGTTCGAGAACCCAGACTTCTCCGCTCACGATTCCCGCGTCGAGCAAAGCCGGAGGCACGCGCGTGGTTTTGCCCGCGCCGGGCGGGGCTTCCAGAACGATGTTTGGTGATTGGCTCAGCCGCTCGATGATTTTTGGCAAGAGCGGATCAATTGGTAGGACTTGTCTCACAACTTCAACAAACCGATCTAACTTTCATCGCCGCCAGATAGCTCTTGCAGAATCGCCTGAACCTGAGTTTTCAAGTCCGGATAGCTCTCGATTCTTTCGATGGCGTCGAGGATGTGTTTGAGGTAAACCTGATCGCCAGTCATAAGATCACGGCCTCTTTCAACACCGCGTCGCGAATGTAAGGACTCAACGAAGCTTCAGTCACGACATCCACCTCACAACCGAGCAAATCTTCCATGTCTTGTTTTATCGCAACCAGGTCGAGCAAGCTGCGGTGAGGCTCAAGCCTGACGAGCAGATCAACGTCGCTGTCGGGCCGGGCTTCGCCACGAACTGTTGAGCCGAACAGACTGACCTGTTCGGCTCCGTGATCTCTGGCGGTTCGCAGAATGACTTCACGAAAGTCTTTCAAAATTTGTTCGAGAGTCATTTGAGACGCTCCTATTTCTGAGTGTGCGGCGTCGTCTGGTAATGCTCGCGCAGCAAGTCCTCGCCGAAATCGCCGTTGAAATCGCGCCAGACCGAGTGGATGTGATTGGCGTTGTTTTGCGTGTCGTCGTATTCGACCAGGAAAGTCGGGCCTTGAATGCGGTAATAATGCGGGTCGCCTTTGTTGACGCCACCCGCCCACGCGAAATTAATCCTGTCGAAGCCTGCGTCGCGCAACTTCTTCGATCGTTCGGCGGCGATGTCCTGCGGCATCCGCGACAAGTATTCATCGAGCAATTTTTCGAGCATCGCCTTCTGCTGTTTGTTCAATTGTCCCGCCGCGACGCCTTCCGGTTTGAGCGGATCGGCTTTCAGTTTGTTCATCGTGATGATGTCACCCGGCGCTTTTTGGTCGAAGATGGCGGCGGCGCGTTGCTTTTCGTCCAATGCCTGAATCAGGTCTCGGCCCCTGTCTTCTTCACCCGCCAGCGCTCTCAAGCCTTTTCGTTCGCCCTGACGGACTTCAGCCGGATTGGCGCCGAAAAACAGCGGCGTGTTCGAGACCATCTCGCCTTTGGCGACGGTGAAATTCAGCGAGACGTGATGGCCTTCAACGCGCCAGCCCCACGGGGCTTTTGCCGAAGGCGTTCCGAAGACCGAGAAATAATAAAGCTCAGGGTCGCGCGGGAAGCGGCGGTTCGGGCCTTCCATTTCGCGCAACACCGGTTCGAGACTCATGATGGTCGTGGCTTTCTGGTAGCCGGACGCGCCGAGACCGGATTTCATAAACTCCATCGCCAGCTTGCGTTGATTTTCGTTGAGGTCTTTGAGCGGGACGCCTTTGCGGTCGCGCGGGATGAAATGCCAGTCGAACCGCTGATCGTCGGTGAAACTGAAACTCGCCTTTGCCTTCTGTTCAGGCGTGAGCGAAGCGAGAAATTTGTTAGCGGCGCCGGCCATCGCAGCGGCTGAACGCATCCGCGCCACACCGTCAACAACCGACCAGGTTACGAGTGATAGCGCTACAACAGCAGACGACAACAACGCGACGAGCCTTAATCGTTTCATCTTTGGCCTCCAGGCAAAATTTGAGATTCAGGATTTGAGATTTGAAAACGCGGTCAATCTATTCCGGCCTGAAGAGCATGTCAATCTTGCCTTGCGCATTCATCTCACTTATCGTTTGCGCTCGAACATCAACCAAATCCTGGTTACGCGCCGCTTCCAGCTCGCTTTCGGCAAAGACGGATTTTTTCAATCAGCTTCTCGTCAAAAGCGCGCTTGAAGCGGCGCGTAACCAGGATTTTCACGGGAGAAAAACATGCGCTCAAAAATTTTCATGTCGTTATTGTCGCTCGTCTGTTTGGGAGTTACCGCTATGGCTCAGGAGAATCCGTTTTTAGGCAAATGGGACATTACCGGCGTCGGCCAGCACAGCAATTATGTCTATTGGCTGGAAGTGAAAGAGGAGGATGGCAAGCTCACGGGCAGCTTCCTCAATCGCAGCGGCAGCGTGCTGCCGCTGGCTGAGATCAAGATCGAAGGCGATGAACTGGTCTTCTCGCCGACGTTGCCGCGAGCAGGAATGCCGAAACCCACACACCACGCGAAGGTCGAAGAAGGACGATTGCTCGGAATGATGACCGTCGGCGATCAGGAAGTGCCCTGGATCGGCGTGCGCCCTCCCAGGTGGGGCGATTTCAACGCGAACAAGAAATATAAGCTGGGCACGCCCGTCGCTCTGTTCGACGGAAAAACGATGGAGATGTGGGACGTGCAGCACAAAGACCGCCCTTCCGGCTGGATAGTCGTTGACGGCGTAATGACCAACGAAGCGAAGGCCAACAATCTGGTCACTCGCCACCGCTTCCAGGATTTCAAGATTCAGTGCGAATACAAGATCGAAGAACACAGCAACAGCGGCATCTACCTGCGCGGGCGTTACGAATTGCAGGTGCTGGACGACGCAGGCAAACCGCCTGACATTCACAGCCACATGGCGCTTTACAGCCGCGTCAAACCGGTTGTGAACGCCGGTCTGCCCGCTGGTCAGTGGCAGACGATGGAAGCGACTATCGTCGGCAATCGCCTGACCGTCACGCTCAACGGCAAGAAAGTTCACGACAACATCGTGATTGACGGCGTCACGGGCGGCGCGCTCGACAGCAACGAAGGCGAACCGGGGCCAATTATGATCCAGGGCGATCACGGCAAAGTCTCGTTCCGCAAAGTCGTGGTGACGCCGATTCTCAACGCCAGATGAAAGAAAGGGAGTGGGGAGTGGAAGTGGGGAATAGGGAGTAGGAGAAGCAAATCCCTTTTCCGCTCCAACTCCCCACTCTCAACTCCCCACTCCCCACTCCCTGCTCCCGATGTCCCTACGACACAGATTCATTTACCCGCTAATCGCCGTCTTCGCCACGATTCTCTTCGGCATGGTCGGTTATCACGCGCTCGAAGGCTGGTCGTGGTTTGATGGTTTGTACATGACGGTGATCACGCTGGCTACCATCGGGTACGGCGAGATACATCCATTGACGGCGGCGGGCCGGGCGTTCACGATCATTCTGATCATCGTCGGCGTGACGGTCTTCGGTTTTCTGGTTTCGATTCTTACTCAAGCCGTAGTCGAGAACCAAATAGCGTTAGCTCTTGGGAGGCGCAGGTTGTTTAAAGACATCAGTCAGTTGAAAGACCATTACATTCTGTGCGGCGCGGGCCGCGTCGGAATGCGCATCATTGACGAGTTCAAAAAGAAAGGGGTTGATTACGTCATCATCGAACGCGACGAAATAGTCGCCGAAAAGTTGCTGACCAAAGGCAACCTGGTTCTGATCGGCGACGCCACCGACGAAACCGTGCTGGAAGGCGCGCGGGTGCGCACGGCGAAAGCGCTGATCACCGCCGCCTCGACCGACGCCGAAAATGTTTACATCGTGCTGACGACGCGCGGACTGAATCCCGACATCTACATCGTCACCCGCGCCAACGACCTGGCCGCCGAACGCCAGCTCAAACGCGCAGGGGCGAACAAAGTCGTTTCGCCGGTTTTGATGGGCAGCCACCGGATGGCGCAAGCCGCGCTGACCCCAGCCGTAGCGGATTTCATCGAACTGACGACGATGACCGAATCGCTCGACCTGAACTTCGAACAGGTTCGCATCGTCGAAGGTTCGCTGCTCGACGGCAAACGGATCAAGGACTCGCGTATCCGCTCGGAACACAACGCGATGATCGTCGCCATCACCCCGCGCGAAGGCGAGATGATCTTCAACCCCAACGGCGAACAAATGCTGAGCGCGGGCGATCTGCTCATCGCTATCGGGACACGCTCCGGACTGGCGAAGCTGGCCGAAATTGCGAGCGGGCGATAATCGGGGGCAGGGAGTGGGGAGTAGGGAGTGAAGTCTTTTCCCCACTCCCCATTCCCTATTCCACACTCCCCACTCCCGAAATTATTCTCTTGATTTCCCGCTCCAACCTGTGATCTAAATTGGCCTTGAGGAATGATTTAGATACGTCCTCAGATGGCTGGCGGCTCTTAATATTCGCTCTGCATTCATCCTGCCGTGATCCCGATCCCCACGTACATTGTTCGAACTTTGCCTATTGATGCTTTGACACCATTATGAACAGTTTTCTGCCATTCGCCCTGCCCGACATCGGGGAGGAAGAGATCGCCGAGGTCGTTGACGCTTTGCGCTCAGGCTGGCTCACGACAGGCCCCAAAACCGGGGCATTTGAAAAGGAGTTTGCATCGTTTGTCGCTGATGGCGGCGCTAATGGCAGCGGCGGGCGCGCACATGCCCTGGCCGTCAATTCAGCTACTGCTGGACTTCATCTTGCGCTCGAAGCGCTCGGCGTCGGGCCGGGCGATGAAGTGATCACGACCCCATACACATTCACCGCGACGGCGGGAGTCGTTCGCCATCTGGGCGCCGACCCGGTCTTTGCGGATATTGATCCGCGCACATTCAACATTGCCCCTGAAAAAATCGAACGCGCGATCACGCCTCGGACAAAAGTGATCCTGCCTGTGCATTTCGCCGGGCTGGCCTGCGAGATGGACGCCATCATCGGCATCGCGCGCAAGCACGGATTGAAAATCGTGGAAGACGCTGCGCACGCGCTGCCGACCACTTATCGCGGACGGATGATCGGCGCGCTCGACACCGACGCGACGGTCTACAGCTTTTACGCGACGAAAACCGTCACGACCGGCGAAGGCGGAATGATCGTCACGCGCGACGAACGAATCGCCGAGCGATGCCGCGTGATGCGGCTGCACGGCATCAGCCGCGACGCGTTCGATCGTTACACTTCGACGAAACCCGCGTGGCATTACGAAGTCATAGCTCCGGGCTTCAAATACAACATGACCGATCTGGCGGCTTCCATCGGCATTCATCAGTTGAGGAAGGCCTGGGATTTTCAACGCCGCCGCGCCGAAATGGCCGCGCGGTACGACGCCGGGTTGATTGATCAACCGGTGATCCTGCCGCCCAAACCACACGATGGCGACGCGCATTCGTGGCATCTGTACGTGATCCGGCTGGACGATTCGGCCCGGATCAACCGCGACGAATTCATCAGACAAATGGCGGCGCGCGGCATCGGTTGCAGCGTCCATTTCATTCCGCTGAGTCTGCACCCGTACTGGCGCGAAACTTACAACCTGCAACCGCATCATTTCCCGCTCTCCTGGCGGGCTTACGAACGCGCAGTCAGTCTGCCGCTTTACACCAGGATGACCGACGCCGATCAAACGCGGGTGATAGAGGCGGTGAAAGACATACTGGCTTCGGCGACTTTTGAAAGTGGCGCAGAAGACGAAGAACTTTCCCTGGTTGAAAACTCGATGATGGTTTGAACGAAATGAAAAACCGAAAAGCGCATTCAGAGATGAAGATTTGAGACGGTATCTCGTTGCCCAAACGGAATCAGTCTCACCCTTTCCACGCTCCCCCATAACGTTGCGCTCTGCTCGAAAATCGGGATCAGCCCTCGCTGCTCCTGCGTCATTTACCTTTGAAAACGCCGACCTCCGGTAAGTCATCGAATGAATACGAGGACTTTAGAAATCAATCTGGAAGACTGTCCTGTCGAATCTCGCTCGCTTCGCGCGAAGCGGGCGTTCGATTTGATCGTGGCGATTCCAGCCGCCGTCCTGCTCTCGCCCCTGTTCGCCGCAATCGCCGTCTGGGTCAAGCTCGATTCGCGCGGGCCGGTATTTTTCCGGCAGGAGCGGGCCGGGCAATTCGGACGGACGTTTCGCATCTTCAAATTCCGCACCATGGTCGTTGACGCTGAAAAACACGGAACGTTGATCACAGTCGGCGCCGATCGCCGCATCACCCGCAGCGGGCGATTGCTGCGGAAATACAAGCTCGATGAATTGCCGCAGTTGTTCAACGTCATCAAAGGCGAGATGAGTCTGGTCGGCCCCAGGCCCGAAGTCCCGCGTTACGTCAAAACGTACACCGAAGATCAGCGCCGGATTCTGGCGCTCAAACCCGGCGTCACAAGCGTGGCTTCAATCGCATTCAGCGACGAGAGCGAAGTATTGGCCCGGCAGGATGACCCCGAAAGTTTCTATCGCGCGCAATTGATCCCCGCAAAGATTCGTGAGGACCTGGGCTACGCGAAGCGAGCCACTGTCCTCAGCGATTGCGCATTGGTCGCAAAGACGTTCTTTCGTATTTTTGGCTAAAGGATCAGCAATGAGTTTAAGCAAGCAGTTTCTCCCTCCAACCACAAACCAGGCCACGAACCAGATATTTCCGCCTCGGACGCGTCTCGATTTCTATCATCGCCTTACCGCGTTACTTCCAGCCATTGTGCTGCGTCCCTGGGTGCAAAATTACATGCTCAGCCGCCGCGTCCAGATGGCCATTGACGCCGCGATTGCCGTGATGTCGTTCGCGCTCGCGCACATCCTGCGCTTCGACGGTTGGCCGCCGGGAATCGAAGACGACCGAATGCTTCTGGTGCTGCCGTACCTGATCGCCGCCCGCTTGACCGTCAATTACCTGATGGGCTTGTACTCGCGCGTCTGGCGCTACGTGAGCATTCCCGACGCCGTCCACATCTCCCTCTCCGTAGGTTTGATCTCCGCGATCCTGATGGCGCTGCGCCTGGCGTTTCCCGGAATCTATCCGCTGCTGACCGTGCCGATCACTATCATCGTGATGGATTTCATTCTGACGACTTCGCTGATGCTGTGCGCGCGACTCGTCTGGCGAGTGACTTGCGAAAACGCGGCGCGGGCGAAGACTCAGGCCAACGGCGTGCGGCTGCGCACGCTGCTGGTCGGCGCGGGCGACGTGGGCATCATGGCCGCGCGCGAAATCGGGCGGCGCCGCGATCTGGGATTGCAGGTTTGCGGCTTCGTTGACGACGATCCGAGCAAACACAAGACTATCATCCAGGGCGTGCAGGTAATCGGCAGCGCGTCCGATATTCCTTCAATCGCGCGCCTGAGCCGGATAGATCAGGTGATCATCACGATGGCCAGCGCGCGCCGCAAGACCGTGCGCCGCATCCTCGATTTGTGCGAAGCCGCCGAAGTGCCGGTCAAAATCGTTCCCGCGCTCTACGAAATCCTCGGCAATCACGTCACGGTCAGCAACGTCCGCCCGGTCGAAATCGAAGACCTGCTGGGGCGCGACGCGATTGACGTCGAAGCCTGGCTGGAAGCCAGCCAGAGTTCGTTTCAAGGCAAACGAGTCCTGATCACCGGCGCGGGCGGCTCGATTGGCCGCGAACTGTGCCGGCAGATCGCGACGCTCGATCCGGCTTCGATCATCCTGCTCGACAAGGACGAGAACTCGGTTTTTGAAGCCGAACTCGAATTGCGCTCGCACTGCGCCGATAAAAAAGTCGAAATCATCCCGGTCATCTGCGACCTGCGCATCACAGCGCGATTGCGCAACGTCTTCAGCCAGCGCCAGCCGCAGGTCGTCTTCCACGCCGCCGCGCACAAACACGTCCCGCTGCTTGAAAGCAACGCCTCCGAAGCCGTGTTGAACAACATCGTCGGGACGGTCAGGCTGCTGGAATGCGCGGAGGATTTCGATGTCGAACGCTGTGTCATGGTTTCGACCGACAAGGCTGTAAACCCCACGAACATTATGGGCGCGACAAAGCGCGTCTCCGAACTGATGTTTCAGGCGCAGGCGATGAGGCTCAAGAGCCGTCATTACTCGTGCGTGCGCTTCGGCAACGTGCTCAACAGTCGCGGCAGCGTCGTCCCGATCTTCCGCGAGCAAATTAAAAATGGACGTTCGGTAACAATCACGCACCCCGATGTCGAACGCTACTTCATGACCATTCCCGAAGCCGCGCAATTGATCATTCAAGCGGGCGCGCTCGGCCAACGCGGCGAAATCTTCCTGCTCGATATGGGCGAGCCTGTCAAAGTGGTTGATCTGGCCAAAGACATGATCCGCCTGTCCGGTCTCACGCTGGGCGAAGACATTGACATCGAATTCACGGGCCTGCGTCCCGGCGAGAAGTTGAAAGAAGAATTACTGATCGCCGAGGAAGGCGCGCAGACCACGCGTTACGAAAAGATTTTCGTGGCGCCGCCTTTGCAGTATGATTTCCGGCGTCTCGACCGCTGGGTCGAGACGTTGACTGAGGCGGCTGAAGCCGACGACGACGCGGCGATCTATAAAATCTTTTCGGAGATGGAAATCGGCTTCCACCCGGCGCAGTTGAAAAATAATGAGAACGTCAAAGAGGCCGCCGGAGTAGGCGCGATGTGATCGGCGCGCAGCAAGGGCGGCGGGCGTTTGAGACAAGTTCGAGATTGGACGATTGACTTATGATCAACCGTATACGCGCCAGGCGCGCTTTCTACGTGACGCTCCTCGTTCTTTTGATTCTGACATTTTCATTCGGTCAGACTCTATTCAAAACGCGCGCCGGATTGCGCCAGCAACCGGCTCCTCCGTCAGTCACGATCTCGATTGAACAACAGACGCGCCGCAACATCGGCGCCTTATTCGACAAGCTGCGCGCGGGAACGCCGGTGACCATCGCCTACCTGGGCGGATCAATCACGGCGGGCGCGGGCGCGAGCAATCCTGAGAAGAGTTCATACCGCGCGCTGGTCACCGAGTGGTTCCGCAAGAACTATCCCAAATCCGAAATCACTGAACTCAACGCCGCGATCAACAGCGCGGGCACGAGCGGCAGTTCGCTTTACGGCACGCTGCGCGCGCGCCGCGACCTGATCGCCTATAAGCCCGACCTGGTCTTCGTGGAGTTCGCCGTCAATGACACGAACGAAGATGAAACCGCGACCAAAAAAGCCATCGAAGGATTGCTCAGGCAGTTGCTGATCGTCTCACAGCCGCCTGAAGTCGTGATGCTTTACGCGGCCAACGCCAAACGCAACGTCCGCACCGAGTGGCACGACGCTATCGCCGCGCACTACCAGGTTCCGTCGCTCGATCTGCAAAACCGATTGTGGGCGATGATTGACGCAGGCAGGATAAAACCCGCCGACATCTGGCCCATCGCTACGCGAAAAGACAGCGTGAATCCGTCCGACACCGGGCATAAACTCTACGCCGATTTCATCACCTCGTTTCTCTCGGAGCAGGAGAAACTCAAGGCGTCGCCCATCCCGCGCACTCTGCCGCAACCGCTGGTCAGCGACGAGATGAATTACGGCGAATTCAAAGCCATCGTCGAAATCAAATCTGAAAGAGGGCCTGGCCGCGGAACGGCGAAAGAGCGCAACGCAAGCTGGCGAATCGAATCAACCAGCGACCGCACGCTCCCAACGGGATTGCTGGCAAGTGACAAGGCGGGCGCGCAAATCGAGTATTATTTTGAAGGCACGGTCATCGGCATTTCGTACCGCACCGGCCCCGATGGCGGAATATTTGAATGTCTGATTGACGGCAAACCGGCGCCCGCGCCGATGGCCAGAGTTGATTGTTACAGCGGCGCGCCGCGAATGGGCGCGCGCATCATCGCGGGCGGCCTGGGCCTCGGTGAACACAAACTGACAATTCGCGTGCTGGGCGAGAAGAACGCGAGGAGTTCAGGCAATAACGTGCGGCTGGGTTATTTGCTGGTCGGCGGGACGCGGCCTGAAAAGCTTTAGCTTGATCAGTCGTTGAAAGTGGAGTTGATCGAACGCCGCCTGAACCATCCGGTCAAGCTGAATCTGTACTTGTTCGCTGGCGCGACTTCGTGGGGAACGTTGTCGCTTCTGAAGATCACGAACGTTCCGGCCTGCGGAAAGACTTCGACCATTTGATCGTCGAGGTAAAGTCGAAGCTGCCCTCCATCCTCTTCTTTCCAATCCAAATTGAGATAGAGCGAGCACGAGATCGCGCGTTCATCGGAGCTTGAGAACCGGTCAACGTGCTTTTGGTAAAATGCGCCCGGCGGATAGAAAGCGAAATGCGACTCGAACGAAGCGAGTCCCAGAAAAAGTTCCCGGTTCAGGGCGATTCGAAGCGATTCGATCTCCGACCAGTAGCGCGATTGAGCAGGCGTCAATTCGTTCTCGTCGAGCCAGAGTATTTGATCGCTTCGCGCCTCGGCTCTGATCTGACGCTGCGCGCCACGCCCGATTCCGGCTGACGAGAATTTTCCTGCAAGCAAAAGCTGGCGCGCCTCTTCAGCCAGCGCTTCAACCGCATCCACCGGCAAAAACTCATGCGAGATCGCCCAGCCCTGCTCCGCAAGCGCATCCCAAATGTCTGAATGGATGTTTGAATACCTCTGACTCATTTCGAACTTCCCCGCTCCATCATCCTCATCAATTCGTCGCGGTTTCCCGGACAGTTCACATCTCTCCATTCGCCCGGTTGCAGGTCGCCCAGCGGCCACGGTCCGATCTTTTCGCGGATCAAACGCAAAGTCGGATAGCCCACAGCAGCGGTCATTCGCCTGACCTGGCGGTTACGTCCTTCGATGATCGTCAATCTGATCCACGAGGTCGGAATGTTCTTTCGATAACGAATCGGCGGATCGCGTTCCCAAATCGGGGGGGCTTCGATCAGCCGCGCCTGCGCCGGCAGCGTCATTCCATCATTCAGTTGAACGCCGCGCGACAATTGCTTGATCGCCTCTTCGGTCGGGACGCCTTCGACCTGCGCGAGATAGGTTTTCGGAAGTTTGTGGCGCGGGTCGGCGATCAGATGCTGGACGTAGCCAGCGTTCGTCAGCGCAACCAATCCTTCGCTGTCGAAATCGAGCCGGCCTGCGGCGTACACGCCGGGCGCGGAGATGTAATCGGCCAACGTCATTCGCCCCGACGAATCGGTGAACTGGCACATCACGCGATAAGGCTTATTGAAGATGATCAGACGATGACGATTCAACTTAACTTCCACAAACCTACTTGATTCTGACAAACGATGATAAGCTCTGCTCCGCATTATCATTCCTGGGAGCGCATTGCTTCCAGCGCGCTGCCGGCGAAGAGCAGATACCTTTTCAATGAGCTTTTCGTCAACAGCGCGATGGAAGCGATGCGTCCCCAGATTCTTCCAAAGGAGTTCCAATGGCGACAATTCAATTTCTCGGCGCGGCCCGCACCGTCACGGGGTCGAAACATTTAGTCGAAGTCGGCGGTTATCGCACGCTGGTTGATTGCGGCCTGTTTCAAGGTTTGAAAGAATTGCGTTTGCGCAATTGGGAGCCGTTTCCGCTCAATCCGGCTTCGATCAACTCGGTGATCCTGACTCACGCGCACATTGATCATTCGGGTTATCTGCCCAAACTCGTGCGCGACGGGTTCGACGGGCCGGTCTACGCCACTCCGGCGACGGTTGAACTGTCGCGCATCATGCTGCCCGATTCGGCGCGATTGCAGGAAGAAGACGCGAACTACATCAACAAGGTCGGCGCATCGAAACACAAACCCGCTCTGCCGCTATACAACGAAAGAGACGCGACCGAAGCCTGCCGCCATCTCGATTCGGTCAATTACCACAAGCGGATTCAACTGACGAAGAAACTCGCGTTCGAGTTCGTCACTGCCGGGCACATTCTCGGTTCCAGCTTCGTTGTTTTCGATTTTGAATCGAACGACGGGCGGCGCAAGCGAATGATCATGACCGGCGATCTGGGCCGCTACAACGAGCCGATCATCAACGACCCGGCGAATGTTGATGAAGCCGACTACATCGTCGTCGAATCAACTTACGGCAATCGCGAACATCCCGACTACGATGTCAAAGCGAAGCTGGCCGAGATCATCACTGAAACGGCCCGGCGAGGCGGCCACATTCTGATTCCTTCGTTCGCCGTCGGGCGCACGCAACTGCTGCTCTATCTGCTCCGCGAGCTTGAGGAAGAAAACCGCATCCCGATCCTTCCTGTCTTCGTTGATAGCCCGATGGCCGGGAAGGCCACGAAGCTCTACCTGCGCCACAAGGAGGACCATGACTCGGATATGAAGCGATTATCGGATGGCGGAAAAAATCCGCTGGCGACGAAACGATTCAACGTGGCGCGCACAATCCAGGAATCGAAAAATGTCTCAGCCGAAGAGGGATCAGCAATCGTGATCTCGGCCAGCGGGATGGCCACCGGCGGACGCATCCTGCATCACCTGCGCAGACGGCTGCCCGACGACCGCAACACAGTCATCTTCGTCGGCTATCAATCCGAAGGGACGCGGGGACGCAGGCTGCTCGACGGTGAGAAGGAGGTCAAGATTTTCGGCGAGTTCGTGCCCGTGCGCGCGAAGATTGAAAGGCTGGAAAACCTGTCGGCGCACGCCGATTCGCGCGAGATACTGCGATGGCTCGGCGGGTTCAAACGCGCGCCTGAAAAAATCTTCCTGGTTCACGGCGAACCCGACGCGCAGGAAGCTTTGAAGAACAAGATCGTCGAAAAATTCGGATGGCAGGTGGAGATACCGGAGTATTTGCAGAAATTCGAGTTGTAATCATCACCAATGCCAGACCTGATCGTGCGCTCCCAAGATCGTTGCGATCTCGCCTCCGCCGATTACCTCGACGCCTGCGATACAACGCCGCCGATCAATCCCGCGCTCTTCAAGGTCTTCGCGAACGGCGTAAACCCGCGCCCCTTTGGCTTGCAGTCGCGTGATGTCTTCAGCCGGACGCGCCGGATGATTGATGCTGATGTTGCCGATGGTCAGCGTGGGGCATTCCTGATTAACGATGTAATTCACCGCGTTGCCGCGCAACAACACTGACAAATCGGCTCCGGCGTTTTGCAACGCGCGGCTGAGCCAGAGAATGGTGTCGTCCTGCTCTTCGAGCGTCGCGCGATAAGCTGTTTCAACGATGTTCAAAATTTTCATGATTTGTCTCCTATTCGATGAATCGTTCAGGGCCGCTCACTTCTTGCTCATTGCCGATGATCCCGCAGCAAAGCAGGTCAAACGACGAGGATCTTCGCCGCCCAGGCCATGGTCTCAGCAGTCAGTTTCGGATTCGTAAACTGCGCATTCTTGCCTCTGAAATCTTCTTCCACTACCCCACGGGCAGTCGCACACGCTTTTCAGACATAGATCGGTATCTTCAACTCGATCACTTTCGCCAAAGCCTCTCTCAATGGCGGCCACCCCACCGGAGTCACGCTGTTCGATACGGCTGTCCGCATCAAAACAGTCGCGTCTCCGGCCAACTCTACTTTTACGTCATTGCCTGCCTCCTTCAATGCGACGGCCCAGACGAAAGGAAAGTTTGCTCGCGTCGGGTTCTCCGATCCCGTCAACCCGATCAACAGGAATTTCCGTCCCTCGGCGGCATCGGCGTCGGTCTGGCTTGCAATTCCAGTCACGCCAGCCGTCAGCGCCGCAGCGCAAGCGTGGATGTTTTCTTCCAGAAACTCTCGTCGGTTCGCCATATTACCTCGTCGGAATCACAAGCGTGTTTGTCGAGTCCAGCGCCATCTTCAAAAAATCGCCCGGCCCGCCGCGCTTCACGCCTTCGACCGAGTTGTCCGCGCCGCGCTCATCCACGCACAGCCCGCAGTTGACCCACGTCAGCAGAGGATTCTCCTTGCCCAGTTCGAGCCCCAATTCGAGTAAAGATGCGACGAAGTTTTTTGTCGTCGGGTGATCCTCTTCTTCGACCGTTGTGCCTTTGACCGGATTGGCGTGCGGCGCCTGATCCTTGATCGCCAGACTCACCGCGCCTTCGTAAGCGAAGACGTTTACGTGAACCCCTTTTTTCAACGCCGAGGCGATGATGCGAAAGGCCGTGGTCGAATTGGCCGATTCGTAAGGCGCATCCATGATCGCCACAGTCAATGTCTTCTCAGCCATGTTTGCCTCCTTATCAATGCGGTTGGTCAATGCCAGATCGCTTTGGTCTCTTTTTGAATCAGCAGATCAACCAGCGCGTCAATCCCCGATTCACGAACGCCTGCGCTCAACTCCTCGCCGGCGACGCCGCGCTCGCGCAGCGAGAAATCATCGGCCAGCACGCTCACGCCGGCTTTGGCCAGCAGCGACAGATGAGAACGGCGCGCGTTTTGCCGAACGGCCAACACGCCGTTTTGCGCCAGAAAAATTACGACTTCGTGGCCAAGCTGCTTCAACGCCAGAGCCGTGTCGCTGACAAATTGCGTATCGCGTGATTCAAACGGATCGCGTGATTCGATGAAAACATATCGAGCCATTTTTACTCTCCTTCTGGGGGCGCACGCGGCTCGCGTGCGGGACTGCGCGAACGGCCCTTTTCCTCGCGGAAGGCTTGCCTCGAAAGCCCCGCACGCGAGCCGCGTGCGCCCCAGGAAATTAACGAGCCGAATATGCGCCGTCGCGTTGCGCAGCTTCCAATTTCTCATGCAGGAAATCGGCGCGAATCGGCTCACCAAAATGAAAAATTTCGACTTTGCTCGTATCTGGGAGTAAAATCCGCGTTCTTTGCGGAGACCACGATGACCCCGACGCCTGAAGAGATCACCCGAATGCTGATCGCCTGGAATCAAGGCGACGAACGCGCGCGCGACGAGTTGATGCCGCGCATCTACGACGAACTGCGGCGCCTGGCTCGCGCCCATCTGCGCCGCGAACGGGCTAGTCACACGCTGCAACCGACGGCTCTGGTTCACGAAGTTTTTTTGCGGCTGGTGGATCAGAGTCCGGTGAACTGGCAGAGTCGCGCGCATTTCTTCGGCGCCGCCGCGCGATTGATGCGACAGATTTTGATCAATCACGCCGAAGCTCGCCGGGCGGCCAAACGTGGCGGCGATGCCGAGCGAATTTCACTCAGCGATGTTGATCATTCCACGGTAAAACAAGAGATAGACCTGATCGCCTTGAACGAAGCGTTGAAGAAGCTGGAACGCATTGATCCGCAGCAGGGCCGGATCGTCGAGATGCGCTACTTCAGCGGGTTGACCATCGAAGAGGTTGCCGAGGCGCTGGGCGTGGCGCCCGCGACCGTCAAACGCGAGTGGAGCGTGGCCAGGGCGTGGCTGAGGCGCGAACTCAGTCATTGATCATCAGCTATGGAACAGCAGATCAAATCCGAACGCTGGCGGCGGGTGAAACAAATCTTTCAGGACGCCATCGAACTGCCCGGCGCCGAGCGGGACGCTTATCTAGCGAACGCCTGCGCCGATGATCCTTCGCTGCGGGCCGAAATCGAATCGCTCATCGCCGCTCACGAACAGCCGGGCAGTTTCATGGACACGCCTCTCTTCGATCTTGCGGAGGGCGCGGCGGCCAATCCGCTGATCGGCAAATCTCTCGGGCGCTATCGGATGATGGCGCTGCTCGGACGAGGCGGAGTAGGCGAGGTCTACAAAGCGAAAGACACCGTGCTCGGGCGCGACGTGGCGATCAAGGTGCTGTCTTCCGACTTCTCATCCGATCAGGACCGCCTGCATCGCTTCACGCAGGAAGCGCGCGCGGCCTCGGCGCTCAATCATCCGAACATCATCACCATTCACGAATTCGGGCAGGACGATGGCGTCTACTTCATCGTCAGCGAGTTCATCGAAGGCGAGACGTTGCGCCGGTTGATTGCAACCACGCGGATGAATGAGAGCGCGGTTCTGGAGATTGCGATCCAGATCGCGAGCGCCTTGAACGCCGCGCACGAAGCGGGGATCGTCCACCGCGACATCAAGCCTGAAAACATCATGGCGCGCCCCGACGGGCTGATCAAAGTCCTCGATTTCGGACTGGCCAAATTGATCGAGCCTCGCCCCATCGGACTTGGCGTGAATGACACCGAAGCGTCAACGCTCGACTGGGGCCGCACCGGAGCCGGCGTGGTGATGGGCACAGTCAATTACATGTCGCCGGAGCAGGCGCGCGGTCTGGTTGTTGACGCGCGCAGCGACATCTTCAGCTTCGGCGTCGCGCTGTACGAGATGATCACAGGCCGGTCGCCTTTCGCGCGGGCGACGGTCGCCGACTCGATCGCTGCGATTCTTGAAAAGGAGCCTCCGCCGCTCGCCGAATCCACATCCGAAGGCGGCGAAGCGATGGAGGCGGTCATCCGCAAGGCGCTGCGCAAAGATCGCGAGGAGAGGTATCAAACCGTCGGAGAATTGCTCGCCGATCTGAAGAACCTGAAGAGCGGCGAAGCGGTCGCCGCGTTCATACCTGTCAGGAATCAAAAGCTGCCTGGCGCGATTAAACGGCGTTGGCGCGCCGCCGCAATGATGTTGGCCGCGCTGGCGGCGATCATCGCCGCCGCCGTCTACTTCAGCGAAAGCCACCGGGCGATAGAGTCAGTGGCCGTCCTGCCATTCGTCAACGCGGACGAAAATCCGGAGACTGAAATTCTGGCGGACGGCCTGACCGAGGACGTGATCAACAGCCTCATTCAGTTATCAAATCTGACGGTGAGGCCGCGCAATGCGGTTTTTCGTTACAAGCGGCGCGACGTTGATCCGCAAACCGCCGGGCGCGAGTTGGAGGTCGAGGCGATCCTGATCGGACAGATGTCGCGGCGCGGCGATGACATCACCATCAGCCTTCAATTGATTGATGTGCGTGAAAACCGGCAGCTTTGGGGCGAACGCTATCAACGCAAATTCGCCGACATCCTGAGGACGCAGGAAGAGATTGCGCGCAAGGTCTCCGAAAACCTGCGGCTGCGATTGTCGAGCGCGGACGAACAACAACTGGCCAAGCGCTACACGGACGACACCGAAGCCTATCTCGCATACACGAGGGGCCGCCACCTCTGGAACAGGAGAAGAAGAGAAGACTTCGAGAAAGCTATCGGATATTTCAACCAGGCGATTGAGAAAGACCCGAACTATGCCCGGGCTTACTCCGGGCTGGCTGATTGTTACATCGCCATGACGACCGTTGGCGTGATCGCGCCGTCCGAAGGCTTTCCCAAAGCCAAAGAGGCGGCGAAGAAAGCCCTGGCGATAGATAACACTCTGGCCGAACCTCACACTTCCCTGGCCCACATCACCTGGCTTCACGAGTGGGACTGGGCTGGCGGAGAAGAGGGATTCAAGCGGGCGCTCAAACTCAATCCCAAATACGAGACGGCTCATCAGTGGTATGCGACTTATCTCTCGGCGATGGGCCGCCACGAAGAAGCCATCGCCGCGATAAAGCGCGCTCAGGATTTGGACCCGACTTCGAACTTTATCGGCATGGACGTGTCCAGAACCTATTACTACGCGCGTCAATACCACCCGGCCATCGAACAATACCTTAAAACGCTCGATATGGATCCGAGCTTTAACAGAGTCAGCGATTGGCTGGCGCTGTCTTACGAACAACTGGGACTTTATGACCAATCCATTGATGCGCAACTCAAGGCGATGACCATGCGCGGATCGAAGCCGGAAACAGTGGCGGCGTTGAGAGCGGCTTACGCCGCCTCGGGGTGGAAAGGTTTCTGGCGGAAACAGCTTGAACTGACACAAAAAGAGGCGAGGGAAAGATATGTCTCACCATATTTCATAGCCAGAATTTATGCGCGCCTGGGCGAGCGCGATCTGGCTCTGGAATGGCTGCAAAAAGCCTACGACAGACATTCCGATTATCTGGTCGTGCTCAACGTCGAGCCGTTGCTCGATCCTCTGCGCTCGGACCCGCGCTTCGCAAAACTGCTTCAGGACATCAGCCTGGCCCCTTAATCCACGCCGCAGAATCACTCCTCACAGGGAAACAAATGAGCGGAAGATATGGCATATCGCCTCCTGCTCATCAGACCTCATTTCCTTAGCCGGTGAGCGAGGCTCTGTTTGCCCGAATCCGCGCCGGAATCTATACTTCGATTTGGTTCAATACATCCGAAACTTCGCAGGGACTTATGGCTTTTTCTTTCACAACAGCGGGCGAATCGCACGGGCGCGCTCTGGTCGCAACAATCGAAGGTCTGCCCGCCGGCCTTGCAATTGATCAGGATTTCATCAACCACGAACTCTGGCGGCGGCAGCAAGGTTACGGGCGCGGCGGGCGAATGAAGATCGAGACCGACACCGTGCAGATTCTGACCGGCGTGCGTCACGGCGAAACGCTCGGTTCGCCTGTGGCGGTGATGGTCGAAAATAGAGATTTCAAAAACTGGCTGGAAGTGATGGCGGCGGAAAAGCCCGCTCAACCGCCCGAACGCGACCGCCGGGTGATCAGACCCCGGCCCGGTCACGCCGATCTGGTGGGCGGAATGAAATATGACCGGCGCGACCTGCGCGACATTTTGGAACGGGCGAGCGCGCGCGAAACCACGATGCGCGTCGCGGTCGGAGCCTTCGCGAAATTGCTGCTGCGCGAATTCGGCGTCGAGATCGCCAGCCACGTCATCCGCCTCGGCGAAATTTCGATTGAAGACCAGGAAATTGATTGGGAGCGGATCAAGGCGATTTACGACAATGCGATGTTGCGCTGCGCCGACAAGGCCGCCGAACAGAAGATGATCGAGCGCATTGATCTGGCGGGAACGGAAGAAGGCGACACGCTAGGTGGAATTTTTGAGATTGTGGCGAAGGGCTGCGCGCCGGGCCTCGGTTCGCACACAAGTTGGTCGGCAAAACTCGATGGGCAGTTGGCGCAGGCGGTCATGTCAATTCACGCGGTCAAGGCGGTCGAGTTGGGCGAAGGCGTGTCGAACGCCGCGAAGCCCGGCTCACAGGTTCACGACGAAATCATCTATGATCCCGATTCGCGCTCGTTCGGCAGGACATCGAATCGCGCGGGCGGCTTGGAAGGCGGAATGACAAACGGCGAGGAGTTGCGCGTCAGGGGTTACCTGAAACCGATTGCGACGCTGCGAAAACGGCTGCGCAGCGTCAACATCGAGACCAAAGAGCCGATGGACTCCGATTTCGAGCGTTCGGATGTGACAGCGGTTCCGGCGGCGGGCGTGATCGGCGAAGCGATGGTGGCCATCACGCTGGCGCGCGCGATGCGCGAAAAGTTTGGCGGCGATTCGATGCGCGAGATGAAACGAAACTTCGACGAATATCGAAAACAGATTCAGGAGTACTGATATGGGAATGCCAAAGCTGAAGGAATACTGGACTGTCGAGGAGTATCTGGAGTTTGAAAAGACCAGCCCTGTCAGGCACGAATACGTGGACGGAGAGATTTATGCGATGGCGGGCGAGTCGAAAAATCACAATCGGATCGCGCTCGATCTATCATCCATCATCAACCAGCGCCTCGCCGGTAGTCGGTGCGAAGCGTTCATTGAAGATATAAAAGTGAGGGTCAGCCCTTCCCTTTATTACTACCCCGATGTGGTGGTCGCCTGCGCGCCTGACACAGTTGTCGAAGACGAAGACGATTACGTCATTGATGACCCTGTGCTGATCGTCGAGGTCTTATCCAAAAGCACGGCGCGCACTGATCGGATTGAGAAGCTGCGCGAATACAAAAATCTGCCGAACCTGCGCGAATATGTTATCGCCTCGCAGTTCAACGTTCAGGTCGAAGTCTACCGGCGTCAAAACGCGGGAGAAGATTGGACGAAGCAGATTTACAGCGATTTGCAATCCGAGATTCACTTTGATTCAATCGGAGTCGCGGTCAGCCTGGAGGAAATTTACAGGCGAGTCAGGTTCCCGGAAAACATTTTGGAGGCGGAAAGAGAAGATAAATGATTCTACCAATCGTCAAATACGGCGATCCCGTGCTGCAAAAAGAAGGCGAAGAGGTCAACAACATTGACGGCAATCTGGCCGAGTTCATCCAGAATATGTTCGAGACGATGTACGAGGCAAAAGGCTGCGGTCTGGCTGGGCCGCAGGTCGCGCTGTCTAAAAAACTCTTCGTGATGGACGTCAGCTCTGGCAAAGAAACCAAAGACCGCATCGTCTGCATCAACCCGCAGATCGTCGAGACCAAAGGCGCGATTGTCAGCGAAGAAGGCTGCCTGAGTTTCCCCGGAATCTATTTTGAAGTCGAACGTCCGGAAATCGTCACCGTCTCGGCCATTGACCTCGACGGCAAGGAATTCACCTTCGAAGTTGACGGGCTGGCGGCGCGCTGCGTGCTGCACGAAACCGACCACATCAATGGCAAAGTCTTTATCGAATACCTCAATCCGCTCAAGCGCGACCTGATCAAACGCAAGATCAAAAAGAAGATCAAGCTCGGTGATTGGGAATAGCCGGATTCAAACCTGACAAAACTGAAGGCGCGGAGAGAACCTCAACTCTCCGCGCCTCTTTGCTTTCCGAAAAAATTGCGTTTCAGAAATAAATTTTGTGTTTCATACTTGACACACGCCGAAGAGATGGCTACACTCCGCCCGCGTTACAGTTCACAAGGCATCAAGAGAAGGAGGGAGGGCCAATTATGTCATTCAACAAAATCACAATCGTCGGTTATCTGGGCCGCGACCCGGAGTTACGGTACACACCGCAGGGCACGGCTCTTTGCAAAATGTCCATCGCCACAACCGACAAGCGCAAGAACGTCGCGGGCGAGACTGAAGAACACACGACCTGGTTTCGCGTGACGGCCTGGGGACGACAGGCGGAGTTGGCCAACGAATATCTGGCCAAAGGCCGCCAGGTTTACATCGAGGGCCGGCTGCGTCTGGAAGAGTACACCGACCGCGAAGGGGAAAAGCGCTTCAGCGCCGAAGTCTCCGCAACCGAAATTCAGTTCCTGGGTCATCGAACCGAAGTAACCAATGCTGGCGCGTCGGAAGATCACACGAACACGGATCAACCTGTAGCCGCTATGTCCAATGCCGCGCCAGGCGCAACGCCAAACACGCCAAAAAAAACTTCTAAAGGCAAACGCGGCTCACAGGAAGAGCTTGTGAGCATCGAGGAAGACGAGATTCCGTTCTGAGGAGGCGCGTATGCAGATCGCCTGCAAAAGATATGATTGCCAGAAAGCGGTCGAGGTCTGTTACTGGTCGTGCAAATTCCGCAAAAGCTGTAAGGATTGGGAGGGCGCGCTGGCCGAAATTCCCGGCGCTGACGCGATACGCGAAAGGCTCGAGGCGGCGGCGAAGAAGTCGGGACGCGCTTTCGACCCGCAACTGCTGATCGTTCCGGTTCGTAAAAAAAAAGCCGCTTGATCGAGTTCACATTCCACTAACTCAAAAACACTCACGGGAGATCAAAAGAACAATGTCGAATCTTACGGCTGTAGAGATGATCGAAACGGACGCCGCCCCGCTGGAACTGGCGGCGCCCACATCTGAGCCTGCGTCCGAAAAGGCCGCGTCGAAACAAGGAGCGGCGCCCAGGCCCAAACCGGCGAAGCCGAAGCCGGTCGCCAAACCGGCAAGCAATGACGGCCCGATCTATCTGCTGCTGTTTTCAAACGGCAAGTACAAAGAATTGCGCGAATCGGAATTGAGCGCCGAAGCCGCAGGCGTGCTGAAAGACCAAACGCTGCGGCTGGTCAAAGGGCAGTTCCTGATTCCACAAATCAGTTTCAAAGTTGCTGACGAAGAATAGGCTGAACAACACTCTCCTATTAAAGGCCGGAAAGGCGAGTCACATGGCTCAATCTTCCGGCCTGATTTTTTGCTTGATTGACTTGGTTTGTCGCCAACGCCTAGACTTCCTGCGCTAATAGGGGCAGTACCGCGCGCGTCAGCAAGCGGCTGCTTTCGCATATCAACCGCTTGCTTACGCGCGCGGCGCTGTTTGGGAAGCGCAAGAAGAGCTATGAAACTGATTTTTATGGGGACGCCTGAATTCGCCGTTCCCTCGTTACGCAAACTGATCGAAGCCGGCCACGAAATCATCGCCGTCTTCACCCAACCCGACCGCCCGGTCGGACGCAAACAAATCATCACTCCGCCGCCCGTCAAAGTCTTCGCCGCTGAACGAGGACTGACGATCCATCAACCGACAAAGATCAGAACCGCCGAAGCTCGCGAGCAGATCGAGCCTCTGTTCAAACGGGCCGACGCCGGGGTCGTCGCGGCTTATGGACGAATCCTGCCCGAATGGATGCTCGACGCGCCGCGATTTGGGTGCATCAACGTTCACTCTTCGCTGCTGCCGAAATATCGAGGCGCCGCGCCGATCAACTGGGCCATCGCGCGTGGGGAACCTGAAACCGGCGTGACGATTATGCAAATGGACGCCGGGTTGGACACCGGCCCGATGTTGTCGCAACGCGCAATCACGATTGGCAATGAAGAGACAGCCGCTGAATTGACGCCTCGTCTCGCCGAGTTGGGCGCGGATTTGTTGGTCGAGACTTTGGGCAAACTGGAACGCGGCGAAATCAAACCACAGCCGCAGAACGACGCCGAAGCCACGCTCGCGCCGATCCTAAAACGCGAGGACGGAGAAATTGATTGGACGATGGCCGCCGAGGAGATTTTCAACCGGCGGCGCGGATTCACGCCTTTCCCCGGCTGTCACACGTTCTTCAATAATCATCGGTTGGAGATCATCAAAGCGGGCGTTGAGCCGGTCGGAACTCTCGCAGATCAATATCAACCTGGCGAGGTTTGCGAGATGACGAAAGACGGCTTCGTCGTGGCCTGCGGCGCCGCAACGCGGCTGCGAATCACCGAAGTTCAACTCGAAGGCAAACGCGCAATGGCGGCGCGCGATTTTCTGAACGGCGCGAAATTGTCGGTTGGGGAGAGGCTGGGGCGGCAGGAATCGTGAATGTAAAAGTGACGCCATCACGGATTGCGGCCTTCGACGTGTTGTGGCGGGTCGAGACCGAAGACGCTTTTGCGAGCAACCTGCTCGCATCGCCGCGCTACGACGACCTTTCGCGCGAAGACCACTCGCTGATGCAGGAGCTATCGTTCGGCGTGTTACGCTGGCAGATTCAGTTGGATTTCTTCATCGAACGTTACGCGCGGCGAAAGATCGCCAAGCTCGATCCGGAAGTCGTCATCGCGCTGCGCCTCGGCCTCTATCAGCTCAAATTCCTTTCCCGCGTCCCGCCGCACGCCGCGATCAACGAATCGGTCAATCTGGTCAAACAACGCGGCAAGAAGAGCGCTGCCCCGTTCGCCAACGCCGTGCTGCGCGCAGCCCAGCGCGAAGAGCGCTTCGATTTCAATCAGGCGATCAAAAACCCGATTGAGAGATTGAGCGTTGAGACTGCAAATCCGCAATGGCTTCTCAAACGCTGGATCAAACGCTTCGGCGAAGAAGAGGCGCGCGCGATGGCTCTGGCCAACAATGCCGCGCCGCGCACGGCGTTCCGCTTCAATACGCGCCGCGCTAGCGAGGCTCAAACCCGCGACTGGCTGGCCGCGAATAGCGTCGCCATTCGCGATTCCAATCTGACGCCGCGCGCAGCCATCGTCGAAAGCGGCTTTCTCTCACCTCAGTCCGAGCCTGTGCGCGAAGGCTGGATTTATTTGCAGGATGAAGCGTCGCAACTCGTCGCGCATCTGGCGGCGATTCAATCCAACAAATTCAAAACTCAAAACTCAAAACTCAAATCTCTTGACGTGTGCGCCGCTCCGGGCGGCAAAACAACTTTGCTCGCTTCCCTGCTCCCGGCCAGCGCGCAGATTGTCGCCGCCGATCTGCATCTTCATCGCCTTCGCACGATGCGGGAACTCAGCCAGCGGCTCGGCGTCAATGACATTCACCTCGTTCAACTCGACGCTGCGCGCGATCTGCCATTCGATCAGGAGGGAGAATTTGACATTGTGTTGCTCGACGCGCCCTGCTCCGGTCTCGGCACGCTGCAACGCCACCCCGAAATCAAATTGCGAATGAGCGAAGACCGGATCGAGCAGCTTGCGGAGTTACAGAAGCGGCTGATCGCCAACGCCGCGCGGCAACTGTGCGCGGGCGGATTGCTCATCTATTCCGTCTGCTCGACCGAGCCGGAAGAAGGCGAGGAAGTCGTCGCGTGGTTTCGCCGGAACAATCCGGAATTTCGAGATATGACGCGCGAACGGCTAGTCGAACTCGACCTCGACCCGTCGCCGCTATTGACACCTCGATTCGGCGCTCGTACATTCACGCGCCGTCACAAATCAGAGAGCTTTTTCTTTTGCGCCTTGTGGAAGAGAAAATGAACTACGCACCAAAACCCGGGCTGAACGTCCCGGTCATCACGGTTCTGGACGAATCAGGCCGAGTAATCGCAGACGAACAACGCCGGGTCTTCCGCCACGTAGTCCAAAATGGCTACGGCGCGGATGTGATCTTCGGCGTGGGCACAACCGGCGAATGGAACCGCATCGCCAACACCGAACGCCAGCGCATCATGGAGATCGAAGTTGATGAAGTCCGCCGCATCAACTCAGAACTTGCCTCCTCAAATCCGCAATCCGCAATCCGCATTCCGCATTCCGTAGAGGCCTGGGTCGGCGTCAATGGCCTGACGCGTGCGGAAATACTTGCGAACCTCGACGCTGCGATCCATCTGGGCGCGGACGCCGCAGTCATCGCGCCTCTCGCCATCGAAGACCTCGACGAGCGCGACATCGTTCGCTTCTTTCAACGCGACATCACTGACCTGCTCGAAGCTTCAAAAGCTGACCTGCCAGTTTTTCTTTACGACAACGCGGACATCACGGCGCCTGGCCAACCGCCCCACATCCGCACGCGCATCGTCAAACACCTGAGCCGCTTGCCGTGGCTTCGCGGCATCAAGGTTTCAGCGCCGCGCCACGTGCTCGGCAACTACACGAAAGCCGCTCTGCATTACAAACAGCCCGGCGAGTTCGGAATCTACATCGGGAACGCGATGCTGATTTTTGAAATGTATCGTCCGAGTCACGGATTTGTTGGGCGGTTGCGCGAAGGATGGCGCGATTACCTGCTGAACGACACGCCGCCGATCGGCGTTGTCTCAGGCCCCGCCAACTGCATGCCGCGCGAATGGCAAAAAGCCTGGCGCGTTTGCTGGTCAGGCGACGATGAGTTGACCGATGCCTATCAGGATTTGCTCTCGCGTTTCGAGAAGATTTGCGGTTTCGACGAAAACGGACGGCGCGTGAAGAAGACAATCGCATGCGTGAAATACGCGCTGGAGCTTGACGGCGTGATTTCAAGCTCGACGGTCGGGCGCGGGACAAAGGCATTATCGGACGATCAGAGGAAAATCTTCAGCGAGAGGTATCAGGCGCTGCGCGATTATGCGCGGAAGAGGATTGACGCGATTTGGCAAACAGTCGCGGACAAAGCGTGATCGTTACCTTTGACTCTTCACCAATTCCAAAAACGATTTCGCAGCGTGCGACAGCGAAGATTCGCGCCGGTAAATCAGCCGCAGAATTTTTTCGATCTTCATTCCCTTCACTGGCACTTCGATCAGCTTGCCCGATTCGATCTCTTTCTGAACCGCCAGCCTGGGCAGGATAGCTATGCCGACATTCTGCATCACAAAACCTTTGATCGTTTCGAGCGTGGCCAGTTCGATGCAGATGTTGAGCGGCGTGCGGTGTTGCGCGAACAGTTCGAAGATGCGCGTACGCGAAGGCGTCTTGACATTGTGGGCGACGAACTGTTCTTCGCCCAGTTCTTTCACCGTGACTTGTTTGCGCCCGGCCAGCCGGTGTTTCGGCGGCGTGACCAGAACGAGTTCGTCACGATGAAGTTCGATTGATTGCAGCGCCGGGTTCATCGGGTCGTAGGAGAGAAATCCGAAATCGAGATTGCGCTCCACGACTTCGAGCGGGATTTTTTCAGAGACGTTGCGGGAGACTTCGATCTTGATCTGCGGGTGGCGCTTGCGATATTCGAGCAGCAACGCGGGCAGCACGTAAAGCGATGTGCTCTCGTTAGCGCCGATGGTCAACCGTCCACGAAACATCCCGCGCAATTCGCTGATTGATTCCCTGGCTTCGTCGCGCAGGTTGATCATCTTTTGCGCGTAAGAATAAAGTATCTTTCCCGCCTCGGTCATCGTCCCCGACTTGCTGCTGCGGTCGAACAACGTTTCGCCCAACTCTTCTTCAAGGCGTTTGATCGCAATGCTCAAAGCGGGTTGCGTGCGCAGCATCTTTTCAGCCGCGCGCGAAAAGCTCTTCTCGTCGGCTATGGACAGAAAGATTTCCAGTTGCGCTAAGTCCAATTCAATCTCCTCCAGTTGTTTTGCGCGATGAAGCGTTCAAGCCGCCGCCCGCTCGTTTCATCCAGCGCATCGCAGGCGATCACACGATCAGGCTCGTAAACTTCAACCGGGTTGCGCTCGATAACCAGCGCCAGACGGTTCGTCGCGCACCGCAGCGCGTAGGCCACAATCGCGTCGCGTTTCGGATCGAACTCCTGAAACCGCCGCGCCTCTTCCCATCGGCGGTCTTCACAGGCTTCGAAGAATTCCTTGACGCGTCCTCTCTTCTCGTCGGTGAAAACCGTCACCGCGAAATGCGCGTAGTCATGATTTTCAAAGCCGCCGCCGCACACCGGGCATCGTTGCAGCATCCTGCATAGCTCGCTCGCCGTTGTGTCTTCAACCTGCGTCCCGCCGTCCGCCAACAGTGTCAGCCGCCCGCTGACGCTCGTCCACCACCTTTTGATCTTATTCATGCTCTCTCCATCGGGGCGTCAGGGTTATAAATCCTGCTTATTAAAACGTAAATATTATAAACTTTGCAAGCCCTGCAAGCTGGGCTATGATGCGCGAAACTCTGGATGGAAGTCCATGCTTTGAGTTGTCCTTTCATCTTGCCCTAACGAAATCTTTTTTTAAGGAAGGAGAGACGCGAATGAGCGAGCGAGTAGCTATTTTCGACACGACGTTGCGCGACGGCGAACAGTCGCCTGGATGCAGTATGAACCTGGAAGAGAAATTGAGGATGGCGCGGCAACTCGACGCGCTCGGCGTGGATGTGATCGAGGCCGGCTTCGCCATCGCTTCGGAAGACGATTTCGCGGCTGTGCGTGAAGTAGCGCGCCTGTGCCGCCGCCCCATCGTCGCCTCGCTGTGCCGCACGACGCGCGAAGACATCGAACGGGCGTGGGAAGCGCTGGCCGACGCCGCGCGCCCGCGCATTCACACTTTCATCGCCACCTCCGACATTCATCTTCAATACAAATTGCAGAAGACGCGCGAAGAAGTTTTGGAAATGTCGCGCCAGGCTGTGCGTCTGGCCAAAAGCTTCACCGACGACGTTGAATTTTCCGCCGAAGACGCGACGCGCTCCGATCTTGATTACCTCGTTGAAGTCATCACCGCAGTGATTGACGAAGGCGCAACGGTGGTCAACATCCCGGACACCGTCGGCTACACGATCCCTGCCGAATATACGCACATCATCCAAACGCTGAAGCAGCGAGTGCCGAATATCAACAAGGCCGTGATCAGCGTTCACTGTCACAACGACCTGGGGCTGGGCGTTGCGAATTCGCTGGCCGCCGTCGCCGCTGGCGCGCGCCAGATCGAATGCACCATCAACGGCATCGGCGAACGCGCTGGCAACGCCTCGCTCGAAGAGATCGTGATGGCTCTGCGAGTGCGCAAAGACCTGATGCCTTACGAAAACGGCATCGTGACCGAGGAGCTTTTCCGTTCCAGCCAGGCGCTGTCGAACATCACCGGCGTTCACGTTCAACCGAACAAAGCCATTGTCGGCAAAAACGCCTTCGCGCACGAAGCGGGCATTCACCAGCACGGCGTGCTGAAGAACCGCATCACCTACGAAATCATGACGCCTGAATCGGTAGGCGTGAAAACCAACAGCATCGTGCTCGGCAAACATTCGGGCCGCCACGCGCTGAACAAGAAATACGAAGAGATGGGCTACACGCTCTCGCGCCCCGAACTCGACAAGGCGTATAAGCTCTTCACCAAACTGGCCGACCAGAAGAAAGAGATTTTTGAAGAAGACCTGATGGCGATCCTGCAGGACGGCATCGCGCAGATTCCCGAACGGTTCAAACTGCGCGCCGTTCAGGCCACAGCCGGCACTTCGACAATGGCCACTGCGCTGGTCACGCTCGCTGATACCAATACCGACGAGAGCGCGACGAACACCGCAGCGGGCGATGGCCCGGTCAACGCGGTTTACGAAGCGATTGACAAGATCACCGGATTGAAAGGCAACCTGATTGATTACACCGTGCGTTCGATCACGCGAGGAACGGACGCCGTCGGCGAAGTCTTCGCACACGTCGAATTCGACGGCGTGTCATACACCGGCAAGGCCGCCAGCACCGACATCGTTGACGCGAGCGCGCGCGCTTATCTGAATGCCGTCAACAAGGCGCTTTACGCGAAAGAGAGAAAGAAAGCATCAGCCGGCGATCAAATGTCGGCGACTAACGCAGCGGATTAAATGAAACCGCTCTGGGAGCGCACGCATCCTTGCGTGCTCGATCCCGATTCATAGGCCTTTGTTGGGAGACTTACACGCAAGGATGCGTGCGCTCCCAGGGAGCAACAACTATGGGAATGACTATCACCGAAAAAATCCTCGCCGCGCACAGCGGGCGCGATTCGGTCGTGCCGGGCGAGATCGTCAACGCGAAGATTGACCTGATCGTCGCGCACGACGTGACCACGCCGCCTGCCGTCGCGATGCTCAGAAAACTCGGCATCAACAAAGTCTTCGATCCGACGAAGATTCTGGTCACACCCGACCACTTCGTGCCGAACAAGGACATCAAGAGCGCGGAACTCGCCAAACAATTGCGCGAATGGCGCGAAGAGCAGGGCATCACGCGCTATTACGAGATCGGCAATCACGGCATCTGCCACGCCATCGCGCCCGAACAGGGCCACGTGCTGCCCGGACAGACCATCGTCTGCGGCGATTCGCACACGACGACGATGGGCGCGCTCGGAACATTTTCGAGCGGTGTCGGTTCAACCGATCTCGCGGCGGCGCTCGCCACCGGCGAACTCTGGTTCAAAGTCCCCGAATCAATGCTGTTCGAGTTGAAAGGCTCGCTGCCGTTCGGCGTCTATTCAAAAGACATCATTCTTTACATCATCTCGAAGATCGGCGTGGACGGCGCGCGCTATCAGGCGATGGAATATACCGGCGACGGGCTGAAGAGCCTGACGATGGAAGCCCGCTTCACGATCACCAACATGGCCATCGAAGCCGGCGGCAAGAGCGGCATCATGCCCGCAGACGAAACGGCCGAAGCCTACGTCAAAGCGCGCACCGCCGAGCCGTACACGGTATACAACTCGGACGCCGACGCGACGTACTCCGAAAGGTTCACGATCAACCTGGACGAGCTTGAGCCGATAGTCGCGCTGCCCGACCTGCCGTCGAACGGACGCTTCATCGGCGAAGTCGCGCGCGAAAAGATGGATCAGGTCTACATCGGCTCCTGCACCAACGGCCGCATCGAAGACCTGCGCATCGCGGCGCAAATCTTCAAAGGCAACAAGGTGGCCGACGGCACTCGCGCGATTGTCGTCCCGGCGACGACCGAAATCTGGAAGACGGCGATGCGCGAAGGCTTGCTCGAAATCTTCGCCGACGCGGGTTGCGTGGTTTCGACCGCAACCTGCGGCGCCTGCCTGGGCGGATTTATGGGCGTGCTCGGCGCGGAAGAAAAATGCCTGTCAACGACTAATCGCAACTTCGTCGGTCGGATGGGATCGCCAAAATCGAAAGTCTACCTGGCTTCGCCCGCGACTGCGGCGGCGACGGCGATCACGGGCACGATCACTGACCCGCGTGATTTTTTGAAATCGGCTGCCGCCAAAGCGGCCTAGAGATTTGGAGAGAAAGTTCATGGCAGAACTACCAACCAACCTGAAAGGCTTCGCGCACGTTTACGAACGCGCGCACATCAACACCGACGAGATTATTCCCGCGCGTTACCTGAACGTTCACGAAGAATCTGAACTGGCCAGGTACGCGATGGAAGACATTGACGCGACCTTCGTCAAACGCGTCAAGCCGGGTGATGTCGTCATCGCGGGCGATAATTTCGGCTGCGGCTCGTCGCGCGAACACGCCGTCTGGGCGCTGCGCGGCGCGGGCGTCAAAGTCGTCATCGCCAAAAGCTACGCGCGGATTTTCTTCCGCAACGCAATCAACAACGGCTTCCTGGCGATTGAAGCCGACGTTTGCGACATCGTGAAGACGGGCGATGAGGTCGAGATTGATCTGGCCGCCGGGCGTTTGCGCAATCTGACCGCCGGCAAGGAGGCGAGCTTCGTTCCGCTGAGCGATTTCGCGCGCGAGTTGATCGAAGACGGCGGTTTGCTGCCGCACATTCAGAAGAAGGCGAAGGGCGCGGCTTAAGACCTGCTGGCAGGCTGTTGGCTTGCGGCGGTAAAATGTGGGTTATGAACAAGACGACGAACTTAACCACACTACCGATTCACTCAGACCCGGAGATCATGGGGGGCGCGCCAGTCTTCATCGGAACGCGCGTGCCTGCCCGGACGCTGTACGATTACTTGGCGGACGGCAATAGCCTGGACGAGTTCCTGGACAATTTTCCATCGGTCAGCCGCGAGCAGGCGCTTCAACTTCTCGATCATTCAGCGGAATCATTGCCGCGCGATCACCAAAAACCGACGATAGAGCGATGGGGGAAACTCAAAGACCTGGACCGCTCATTCGACGTTCAGTATTGGCAATCCCAGGAAGCTTCTGCCCGTTTGGCTGCCGTGTGGGAGTTGGCTGTTACCGCTTACGCGCTTAAGGGCGAGGACGTCAATGCACTCCGACTTGCTCGACATATTGAGAGTTTTCAGCCTCTACAAGGTTGAGTACCTCATCATCGGCGGTTACGCCGTCGCATTCCACGCTGAGCCGCGCTTCACGAAAGACTTGGACATCTTGGTGCGTGCGAGTCAGGAGAATGCCCGCCGTGTTTTTCAAGCATTGCGAGCTTTTGGCGCTCCGCTTAGCGGCTTGACTGAGAAAGACTTTGAACAAGAAGGCTATTTTTACCAGATGGGAACGCCGCCTTTGCGCGTGGATGTTCTGATGTCTATTGACGGCGTCGAATTTAGCGATGCCTGGACGCGGCGAGTCGAAACAACCATCGGCGATGTGGAAGCGTTCTTCATTTCAAAAGAAGATTTGATCACCGCCAAGACGGCGGCGGGGCGACCGCAAGACCTGGTTGACGTTCAGATTCTCACCGCATATCAACCTGAGAAGAAACCTGAAGAATGAAATCCAAGATCACAGTTTTACCCGGCGACGGCATCGGCGTTGAAGTCACCCAAGAAGCCGTCGCCTGTCTCGAAACAATCGCAAAGAAATTCGGCCACGAGTTTGAATTCAGCGAGCAACTGATCGGCGGCGTGGCTCTCGACAAAACCGGCGTCCCGCTTCCAGATGAAACTCTGAAAGCTTGTCTGGCAAGCGACGCCGTGCTGCTCGGCGCGGTGGGCGCCCCGCAGTACGACAACAATCCGCCGAAGCTGAAACCTGAAACCGGATTGCTCGGTTTGCGCGCGGGGCTTGGCGTGTTCGCCAATCTTCGCCCGGCGTTTTTGCACGAGCCGTTGATTGACGCTTCGCCGTTGAAGACTGAGATCGTGCGCGGGACTGATTTGCTGATCGTGCGCGAATTGATGGGCGGCGCGTATTTCGGCCAACCGCGCGAATTGACCGATGAGCGCGGGCTGAACACGATGGCCTACACCGCGCCTGAAGTCGAAAGAGTCGCGCGCGTCGCGTTTGAAGCCGCGCGCGTTCGCCGCAAGAAATTACATTCGATTGACAAGGCCAACGTGCTGGAAAGCTCGCAGCTCTGGCGCAAAGTCGTCAAAGCTCTGGCGGCTGAATATCCCGACGTGGAACTTCAACACGGTTACGTTGACGCCTGCGCGATGCAACTCGTGATGCGCCCGACCGACTTCGACGTGATCGTCACCGAAAACCTGTTCGGCGACATCCTGAGCGACGAAGCTTCAGTCCTGACCGGAAGCATCGGCTTGTTACCGTCGGCGAGCATCGGCGGCAAAGTCGGCCTGTACGAGCCGGTTCACGGCTCCGCGCCCGATATCGCTGGCAAAGGCATCGCAAATCCGCTCGGCGCGATAGCTTCGGCAGCGTTGTTGCTGCGCTACACCTGCAAACTCGAACGCGAGGCCAGGACGCTCGAAGACGCGATCAGCAAGGCTCTGGCCGATGGTTACGGCACTCCTGATTTGAAGAGCCAGCCCGTACGCGTCAGCACGAGCGAGATGGGCGATGTCGTTCGGCGATTCGTGGCTGAAAGTTAGCGAACGCGCGCGATAAGTCAGATTTATTTTCTGATAAAAAGTATTAAGTGGACGATTCAGACGACGATGGCTATACTGCCCCGGCCTGCTTGATGAGGCGTCATTTCATCGAATCGCAAATCATATGTCCAATCGTCGTTCCCAATTCGCGCTTGACACAACGGCTGCGGGCCGTCAGGCGGAGTTGCGCGTCGCTCGACTTACACTCAACGTCATCGTAGTAGTCAGCATTATTATCGCTGTAGCGATTATTCCGGCGCGGCTCGCCGATTGGATAGCCTGAAGCGAAGAGCAAGGCGAAGATTCCAAACCCCGGCGAGCCGAAACGCTCCGCCGGGGTTTTCAGTTTTTGTACATCAACTGTGTCAGTAGCCCGACCGTGAGGGAGGGCTTGGCTTACAGTTCAAGCCCTCCCTCACGGTCGGGCTACTGACACCTTCACGAGGAATACTTATGAAAATGCGTGGAGCGCGAATTCTGCTCGAAGCGCTGAGATGCGAAAACGTCAAACATGTCTTTGGTTATCCCGGCGGCGCGGTGCTGCATATTTACGATGAACTGGCCAAAAGCGAAGCGGAGCTTGGCATCAGCCATTATCTTGTACGCCACGAACAGGGCGCTCTGTTCGCAGCCGCCGGCTACGCGCAGGCTACCGGCAAGACCGGCGTCGCGCTTGTGACTTCAGGGCCAGGCGGAACCAACGCGGTCACAGGCATCGCCAACGCATTTATGGATTCAATTCCCGTCGTCGTGTTCACCGGTCAGGTTCCGACCCATCTTATCGGCAACGACGCGTTTCAAGAGGCCGATCTGACGGGCATCACGCGCTCCTGCACGAAACACAACTATCTGGTCAAACACGTCGAAGATCTTGCGCCGACGGTCAAAGAAGCGTTTCACGTCGCCTCGACAGGGCGGCCCGGCCCCGTGCTGGTTGACATGCCGAAGGACATGACCGCGCAGGAGATCGAATTCAGCTATCCCGAAAATATCGAGATGCGTAGCTACAAGCCGCAGGTTCACGGCGACCCGAAGGCGGTCAAACGCGCGGTCGAGGCGATGATCAAGGCCGAACGTCCCGTGCTTTACATCGGCGGCGGCGCGCACGCGGCAGGCGCGTATGAAGAAATTCGCCAACTCGCCGAAAAACTCAATCTACCGACTACCTGCACGCTGATGGGCCTGGGCGCGTTCCCCGACAGCCACCCGCTCAGTCTGGGAATGCTGGGAATGCACGGCGGTTACTGGACGAACATGGCGGTCAACAACTGCGACCTGCTGATTTCAATCGGCGCGCGGTTCGATGACCGCGTGACCGGCAAGCTGAGCGAGTTCGCGGTTGGCGCGAAATTCGTTCACGTTGATATTGATGCTTCGTGCATCGGCAAAAATGTCCGCTGCGATTATCCGATTGTCGGCGACGCCAGGGCGGTCGCTCAGCAGATGCTCGCCGAACTCAGCGAACAACTATCGGACGGCGCCAGGATCACGCCGCGCGACACCTGGCACAAACAGATCGCCGATTGGAAACAGCAGCATCCCTTCTGGTTCAAAGAAGAAGGCGACATCATCAAGCCGCAGTACGTCATCCACGAACTCAAACGCATCACCAAAGGTCAGGCCGTGGTTTCAGCCGACGTGGGGCAGCATCAGATGTGGACGGCTCAGCTTTACGGTTTCGACACGCCGCGCAACTGGCTCAACTCCGGCGGACTTGGCACGATGGGTTACGGCTTCCCTGCCGCAATAGGCGCGGCTATCGCGCGTCCGAAAGATTTGACTGTCGCCGTTGTGGGCGACGGCGGATTCCAGATGTCATTGAATGAACTGGCCACGATCAAGCAGTACAACATCCCGGTCAAGATTCTGCTGATCAATAACGGCTATCTGGGAATGGTGCGGCAGTGGCAGCAGCAGTTCTACGAGCATCGCTATTCGCACAGCGATGTGGAGGTCGCGCCGGATTTCGTGAAACTCGCGGAGGCTTACGGCGTGCCCGCGTTGCGCGCGACGAAGGCCAGCGAAGTCACGCACACGCTCGAAAAAGGATTGAACATCGCCGGCCCCGCGCTGATCGAGATGCAGGTCGCGCGCGAAGAAAACGTCTTTCCAATCGTGCCGGCGGGCGCGGCGTTGAAGGACATGATTTTGGCATAGGTTTCAGGTGTCAGGTTTCTGTTTTCAGTTGTTTGCTATAAACAAATAACTATTGAAATCCGGAGTCTGACACCTGGCGCCTGACACCTGACACCTGATTATGAGACATACAATTTCACTACTCGTCGAAAACGAATACGGAATGCTGTCGCGCATCGCGGGCCTGTTCAGCGCGCGCGGCTATCAGATTGATACGCTGTGTGTGGCGGGAACGCTCGAAGACGGCATCTCGCGCATGACTTTGACCACGCACGGCAACGACCACGTCATCGAGCAGATACTTCAGCAATCGCGCAAGCTCGTCAGAGTTATTGAAGCGACTGACCTGACCCCCAGCCCGCACGTCGAACGCGAGATGGTCATGCTGACCGTCAACGCGCACGTCGGCGAACAACGCAGGGAAGTTTTGAGCCTGGTCGAAATCTTCCGCGCCAAAGTCGTGGATGTATCGAATGACGCTTTTATCGTCGAGATGACCGGTAACGCCGAGAAGGTCAACGCGTTTATCGAGTTGCTTAAACCAATCGGCATTTTGGACATCGTTCGCACCGGCCCGATAGCGATGACCCGCGTCGCCCACATCAAAGCGCAGCGGCTGAAGGATGAAGACGAAGAGTTTTCTGAATTGTCGCTGAACGAGAAAGTTTAAAAGCAGTGGTTGGTGGTTGGTGGTTGGTGGTTGGCGGACAATCACGAATCACCAGCCACCAACCACCAACCACCATTTTTAGGAGCATTTTTGATGAACATCTATTACGACAAAGACGCCGACCCGAAAGCTCTCGCTGGCAAACGCATCGCGGTGATCGGTTACGGCTCGCAGGGCTTCGGCCACTCGAACAATTTGAAAGACAGCGGCTGCGATGTAGTCGTCGGCTTGCGTTCCGACAGCCCGTCGGTCGCCAAAGCCCAATCGGCGGGCCTGGAAGTTTTGCCCGTCGCCGACGCCGCCGAACGCGCCGACATCGTGATGATGCTGACGCCCGACGAATTGACGCCTGGAATTTATAAACGCGAGATCGAGCCGCATCTGAAGCCCGGCAAATATCTGGCCGTCGCGCACGGCTTTTCGATTCACTTCAAAAAGATCGTTCCGCCGGATGGCGTGAACGTGTTCATGGTCGCGCCGAAAGGCCCCGGCCATCTGGTTCGCCGCGAATATGAACGCGGCGCGGGCGTTCCCTGCCTGCTCGCCATCGCGCAGGACCCGACCGGCGATACGCGGCAGGTCGGTCTGGCTTATGCGCGCGCCATCGGCGGCACGCGCGCTGGCGTGATCGAAACGACTTTCAAGGAAGAGACCGAGACCGATCTGTTCGGCGAACAATCGGTGCTCTGCGGCGGATTGACGGCGTTGATTCAAGCCGGATTCGAGACGCTGGTCGAAGCGGGCTACGCGCCCGAGATGGCTTA